>ERZ1026966.69-NODE-69-length-54501-cov-9.013720_pt1 | contig 54501 bp, 50 predicted proteins | sample MGYA00519296_ERZ1026966 | MGnify/ENA primary metagenome ERZ1026966 (study PRJEB26926, sample SAMN06164478) | human gut metagenome | biome: ENVO:00009003; feature: ENVO:2100002; material: ENVO:00002003 | host: Homo sapiens | place: USA | collected 2012 ... | reverse complement strand
AGATTTGTAATAGCGATACAGGTCTTTCCGACCAGTTCTTCCGGCTCGTAATACTCGTGAATACCGCTTAAAATCGTCCTGTTTTCGCCTGTGCCGTCGTCCAGCGTGAATTTTAATAGCTTCTTGGACTTGGGTACTGCTTCGCAGGCAAGCACCTTGACGGCTCTGAAATCAGACTTAGAGAAAGTCTCAAAATCCACGAAATCCTTGAACAAAGGCTCGATTTCCACTTTGGAAAAGTCGATCTTTTCAGGCTCTGCCTTTACATCATTTGAGACGGTTTCAGGAGTATTATTTACTACATCATTTCCCGCATTTACATCTTTCAAGGGTTTCATTGTCGGGAACAGCAAAACATCGCGGATGGCCGGGGAGTCCGTCAGCAGCATCACAAGGCGGTCGATGCCGTAGCCGATGCCGCCCGTCGGGGGCATGCCGTACTCAAGCGCATTCAGGAAATCCTCGTCCGTGTGGTTCGCTTCCTCGTCGCCCGCAGCAAACGCCGCGTCCTGCGCCGCAAAACGCTCTCTCTGGTCGATCGGGTCGTTCAGCTCGGAGTACGCGTTGCACATTTCCCACGTGTTGATGAACAGCTCAAAGCGCTCCACCTTCGTCGGGTCGCTCGGCTTCTTCTTCGTCAGCGGAGAAATCGCCAGCGGGTGGTCCATGATGAACGTCGGCTGAATGAGCTCCTTCTCGCAGTATTCCTCAAAGAACAGGTTGATGATGTCGCCCTTCGTGTGGCGCTCCTCATATTCAATGTGGTGCTCTTTTGCAAGCGCCTTCGCTTCTTCGTCGGTCTTCACCTCGTCAAAGTCGATGCCCGCATACTTCTTGATGGCGTCGTTCATCGTCAAGCGCGCAAACGGCTTCGAGAGGTCGATTTCCACACCGTTATACGTGATAACCGCGCTGCCGCACACCTTCTCGGCAAGGTAACGGAACATGTTCTCCGTCAGCTCCATCATGCCGTAATAATCCGTGTAGGCCTGGTAAAGCTCCATCAGCGTGAACTCCGGGTTGTGGCGCGTATCGACGCCCTCGTTGCGGAACACACGGCCAATCTCGTAAACCTTTTCAAGGCCGCCTACGATGAGGCGCTTCAGGTAAAGCTCCAGGGAAATACGCAGCTTCACGTCTTCGTTCAGCGCATTATAATGCGTCTCAAACGGACGCGCAGCCGCACCGCCGGCATTCGAAACCAGCATCGGGGTCTCCACTTCCATAAATCCTCTGCTGTCGAGGAAATTGCGGATCTCCTTAATGATCTTCGAGCGCTTTACAAACGTGTCCTTCACTTCTGGGTTCACGATGAGATCGACGTATCTCTGGCGGTAGCGCATATCGGTGTTCGTCAGACCGTGGAACTTCTCCGGCAGCACCTGCAGGCTCTTCGAGAGCAGCGTCACGGCAGAAGCGTGAATGGAAATCTCGCCGGTTTTTGTCTTGAACACCTCGCCGCGCACGCCAATGATGTCGCCGATGTCAAATTTCTTAAAATCCTTGTAGCTGTCTTCGCCCACGGCGTCACGCGCCACATAGCACTGGATGCCGCCCTTTAAGTCCTGCACATTGCAGAACGATGCCTTGCCCATGACGCGCTTGCTCATCATACGGCCGGCCACCACAACTTCTTTGCCCTCAAGCGCGTCAAAATCGTCTTTAATTTCCGCGCTGTGGTGCGTCACATCAAATTTCGTGATCTGGAACGGGTCTTTGCCGTCTTCTACAAGCTGAGCGAGCTTCTCTCTGCGCACGCGCAGCACTTCGGTCAGTTCCGCTTCCGTTTCCGGGGTCTTCTTTTCTGCCATTTTCTGCCTTCCTTTCCCCGCCGCACGGCGGTCACAAAAAAAGCGGGCGGATTTTCCATCCGCACCGCCTGATTCTCAATTAAGATACGGAGATGATCGTGTACTCCACGATGCCTGCGGGTGTCTCCACTTCAACGGTCTGTCCGACCTTCGCGCCGACAAGTGCTTTGCCCACGGCGGATTCATCGGAGATCTTGCCCTGGCGCGGGTTTGCTTCGTTAGAGCCCACAATGCTGAAGCTGCGCTCGGCTTCACTGCCGTCCGCACGCTTCGTTTTTACAAATACGGAAGAACCGATGTGCACGGTATCCGCCGCAAGGTTTTCCTTCTCAATGACGCGTGCGTTGCTCACCATCACTTCAAGGTCGGCGATGCGCGCCTCAAGGATAGCCTGGTCGTTCTTTGCTTCGTCATATTCGCTGTTCTCGGAAAGGTCGCCGAAAGAAAGCGCTTCTTTAATTTTTTCCGCAACTTCTTTTCTGCGGTTGACCTTCAAATCCTCCAGCTCAGCCTGCAATGCCGCAAGGCCTTCCTCTGTAACATAATATGCCTTTTCTGCCATAGTAAATAAACCACCTTTATTTGTAATTCCGAAAAACGGGTAAATGCGTACACTAATGTTCTTTATTATAGCGATTTTGGTACCAAATGTCAATGTTTTTAAGGCGGAAAAGTGTACAGAATAAGCCGTTTTTCCGTCCCATCTTTGCTCATTTCCCCCATTCCCGCCCTACGCCGCACAAAGCCCCGCTTCTTTCATAAAATGCCTTTTCCGTTATACGATAGATTTCCCTTGTGTTTTATACGGGATATGGTAGAATGAAAGCGTAAAATTAAATTTTCAAACGCACAACATGTGCAAAGAACAGTTACAAGGAGACTCATCTTGAAAAAGTATCGGGCATCGGTTTTGATGTTTCTGCTTTTTGAAGGCGTAGCGGTTACGCTGTGGCTCACAAAAAGCAACCTGTTTTATTTATTCAATTTCAGCTACGTAGGTTCTTGCCTTTCGGTCGGCTTAGCGCTTTTCACCGCGGGAAAACGCTATGCGCGGCAGTTTGTGCAGCTTGCAGTCGGTCTTTACATGCTCGTGTATCTGGGGCTGATGTCGCAGGAGAACATGCAGATTGAGGGCTTTTGGTACTATCTGTTTTCCGGCGTGTTCGAGGCGGCGACGATTCACTACGCCGTCGCAAAAATTTTCGGCCCGCTGCTTTTCGGCCGCGGCTGGTGCGGTTATGCCTGCTGGACAGCCATGGTCTTAGACTTGCTCCCGTTCAAAGTGCCGCAAAAGCCCCGCAAAGAAAAGCTGGGCACGCTGCGCTATGTGATGTTCGCGCTCTCGTTCACGCTCGTCTCCGCCCTGTTCCTGATGAAGTTCTCGAACCTCGAGCGCATCATGTTCTGGCTGTTCCTCATCGGCAACATTCTTTACTATGCCGGCGGCATCGCGCTCGCGTTTATTTTTAAGGATAACCGCGCGTTCTGCAAATATCTTTGCCCGATCACGGTCTTCTTAAAGCCGATGAGCTATTTTTCACTCCTGCGCGTACATTGCGATGAAAGCAAATGTGTCCAATGCGGCAAATGTCTGAAAGTCTGCCCGATGAACGTCGAGGTCAACAAAGAAAGCCGAAAGCGCAAAAACGCCACGGAGTGCATCCTGTGCTATGCATGCACCAAAGTCTGTCCCAAAAAAGCGCTGCATTAAAACGCTGTAAACCCTGTATATAAGAAAAACTACGGTACCCGCGAGCGCCGTAGTTTTTTTATGTTCTCTTTCACCGGAATCAGCAAATCGATTTGCTGATTCTCCCGCTTTCCTGACTGTGCAAAATTCAAGCACGGAGATTTTCAGTTTTATCCAAACGCCGTGCGCAAAAGGGTCGTATCGGACATTGTCCGCACAATGGCTCCGTCGGCCGGCAGATATTTCGGCCTAAGGCCCAGAACGGCGAAGTTAAATAACCCGGAAACTTAGGGTTCAGCCGCCGCGCCGCTTCCGTTACGTCTTTCAATGTATCTTTTTCGCAGAACCCGGCGCGCAGAAAAATACGCCGAATATGCACATCATACGCAATATCTATATTTTCTTTATCTGATATTTCGACACCCAAATCGCGCCAAAGCAGCAAACAAGCAAGTGAAGCCTTTTTGTGGCTGATTCCAGAGAACGCCTCCAACCGCTCTACGATCTCCATGGCAGTCACATTGCCCCAGATATTCTCGGCGCAGCCGTCGTATTCCGATGTAAGTCTTTCGGCTGCCGACCACAAATACCGCCCCATATTGCCAGGATAGCGATGCAATGCCGGCTTTGTGCGTAGCAGTGTGCCTATTTCTTCCGACGAGCTTTCTTTAGCAATCTTCTGCATGGAAAAATGCCCTAACCGCTGCGCCAATTTATACGGCAGTGACCATGCGGTCTCCGCTTTCACCGATTGATCTGCGATAAGCCCGAACAAAAATGCATTGCTGTCACGCATCACGAAATCGCGCTCTGCATCTGTCAAAAGTCCGCCGTTAAATATGTTTTCTGCCGTTCCGAATGTCATTTCATAATTCTGCAAAGCGTTTAAAATATCCTTATTTTCCACTGTGTACCTCTAAAATCAAGCTTTTCAATACAACTGAATTTCTTAATTTCATTATAGCACAGCTTTTCAGTATCGCAATACAGAATTTCTCGTCCCTGCTTGAGGTGGCGAGATTGGGCTCACTTTTCATCTTTCGTCCTCCTCTCGGGCTAAGCCCAGTTTATCACTTTACGCCGCGTCAAAGTCAATAGAAAACATTGCGATTTTTCAAAATCTGTGCTATACTTTTTTCGTATTGTATTGTATCTCCTACGGAGAATAATAACAAGAAAGGAAAATTGAATATGAACAAGAAATTTAACGCAAAGCAGCTCACTCTGCTCGGCCTGATGACGGCGCTTTTGCTGCTGATGTCCTTTACGCCGCTCGGCTATCTGAACATCGGGCCGCTCGCCATCACGTTCAACGTTATCCCGGTCGCCGTGTCCGCACTGGCCCTCGGACCTGTAGGTGGTCTCATCGCAGGATCCGTCTTCGGCCTCACAAGCTTTCTGCAGGCGATTGGCGTCGGCGGTGTGAGCATGCTCGGGTCCACGCTTTTTAGCATCAACCCGTTTTTCTCCATTTTGCTGTGCTTTGTCCCGCGTATGCTGGACGGCTTTTTGCTCGGCCACATCTTCCGCAGCGTCAGTAAGCTGAACCGCGTCGCCGCGTGCTTCGTCACGGGCTTCGCCGCTGCGTTCTTAAATACGCTTTTCTTCATGTCCGCACTCATCCTGCTTTTCGGGCAGACCGAGTACATGCAGGGCTTGATCAACAGCCAAAACATTCTGCTGTTCGTCTGCGCGTTCGTCGGCATCAATGCCGTGTTCGAGATGCTCTCGTCCACCGTCATCACCGGCGCCGTCGGCAGCGTCCTCTTAAAAGCCGGGTTTATTCAAACACCCGCTAAAAAAGCAGATTAAAAGGAGGTCCTCCCATGATCTTAGCCATCGATATCGGCAACACCAACATTGTCATCGGCTGCTGTGCCGATGGACAGGTCATTTTCCGCGAACGCGTCTCCACAAACCCCACCGCAACGGTGCTCGAATATGCCGCCATGCTCAAAATGGCGTTTGATATGAACCGCGCAGACATCACCGCGGTTGACGGCGCGATTCTCTCGTCCGTCGTCCCGGCCGTCACGCTCACCATGCGCGACGCGGTGCACAAATACCTGCACCTCACGCCGCTCGTCGTCGGCCCCGGCATCAAAACCGGCCTGCGCATCCACATCGATAATCCCGCCCAGCTCGGCAGCGACCTTGTCGTAGATGCCGTTGCGGGCATCCATCACTATCCCCTCCCGCAGATCATCATCGATATGGGTACCGCCACCACCGTCTCCGTTCTGGATGCGGAGGGCGGATACCGCGGCGGCATGATTCTGCCGGGTGTGGCCGTCTCGCACGATGCCCTCGCAAGCCGCACCGCGCAGCTGCCGAAGGTCGCATTCGAGCTGCCGAAGCACACCATCGGCACAAATTCCGTAGATTGCCTCAAAAGCGGCCTGCTCTACGGCAGCGCCGGCGCACTGGACGGCCTCATCGACCGCATCAACGCGGAATTAAACACCCCCTGCACGGTCGTCGCAACCGGCGGACTCTCCTCCGTCATCGCGCCCCTTTGCCGCAACAAGATCATCTTAGATGACGACCTGCTCCTCAAAGGGCTCTCCATCCTCTTTGAAAAAAACAAACCGAAAAACTGAAGACGCCCCGGCGCTTCAAGTCAATACAATACACACAAAAAGCACGCAGATTTTCATGCTCTGCGTGCTTTCTTTATGTCCGTTTATACGCCGAACCCCCGTCTTTCCGCCTCTTTCAAAAGCGCCGGCATAATTTCCGGGTACGTCTGGTTTTCCGGCAGAGCGTCGCATAATACAATTTTCTCCATCTCGCTGTGTATCTCCCCAAACGATGCGATTTCCGCATAAAACAGCCCGCCGAACGCTTCCTCGCCCGTCTCGTTCACGCGCGTTTTGCCCGTCACGGAGTACACGCAGATCGGACGAATCTCAAATTTCACCGCACCCGTTTCTTCCATAAGCTCGCGCTTCGCCGTCTCCAAGATCAACTCCCCCGTCTCTCTGTGCCCGCCCGGAAACTCCAGCGTCTCGCGCTCCTTGTGCTTACAAAACACCCATTTTCCGTCATGCTTCGCAATAACAACCGCAAAACGCAGCAGCTCGTCTTTCACATCTTCGTAAAACCTAACCGCCAACATAAAATACCTCCGAATTTTCACGCTCTCTCGTCAATCGTTGTCAAAAATTTTGCTCAACGCAACCTCACTTCTTCCTCCGCTCCGCCTTCCACGCTTCAATCTGCCGCAGTCGCTCCTTCACCCTTGCTTCGCTGCCCTGTTCTGTCGGTCTGTAATACTTCTTTCCGGCAAGCGAATCCGGCAAGCACTGCATCGCGGTCAGCTTTTCCGCCGTATCGTGCGCATATTCGTACCCCTCGCCGTAATGCAGCTCCTTCATAAGCTTTGTTGGCGCGTTGCGGATGACGAGCGGCACCGGCTCGGAGAGCATTTTCTGTGCGTCCTTTTTCGCGCTCTCATACGCCACATACAGCGCGTTTGATTTCGGCGCCATCGACAAATACACCACGGCGTGCGTCAAATTCACCGAGCACTCCGGCATACCGATAAAATGGCTCGCCTGATACGCCGCCACGGCGATCTCCAGCGCGCGGCTGTCCGCCATGCCCACGTCCTCGCTCGCGAACCGAATGAGCCGCCGCGCCACATACAGCGGGTCTTCGCCCGCCTCCAGCATACGCGAAAGCCAGTAGACCGCCGCGTCCGGGTCGCTGTTGCGCATCGATTTGTGCAGCGCCGAGATGATGTTGTAGTGCTCCTCGCCGGTTTTGTCGTACAAAAGCGACTTGCGGCTGATGCACTGCTCCAGCGTCTCCATCGTCACGGTCGTCTTGTCGCCCTCGCGGTGCCCGTTCAAAACGACCATCTCCAGCGTTCCCAGCGCCGTTCGCGCGTCACCGTTTGCAAACGCTGCAAGCATTTTCAACATCTCATCGGTGATCTCCACCGTCTGGTTACCGAAGCCGCGCGGGTCTTTGATTGCGCGCTTCATCAGCTCCACAAGCTCATCCTCGGAAAGTGCCTGCAAAACGAACACCTTGCAGCGCGACAAAAGTGCGGCGTTCACCTCAAACGAGGGGTTCTCTGTCGTCGCGCCGATGAGCACGATGCTGCCCTTTTCCACAAACGGCAAAAACGCGTCCTGCTGCGCCTTATTAAAGCGGTGGATTTCGTCGATAAACAGCAGCGTGCGCTCACCCATACGATGGTTCTGCTCCGCCTCGCTCATCACGCCGCGAATTTCCTTAATGCCGCTCGTCACGGCGCTGAAATTGATGAAATTCGCCTTCGTCCGCGCCGCAATGATCTGCGCCAGCGTCGTTTTACCCACGCCCGGCGGCCCCCAGAAAATCATGGAAGACACGCGGTCTTCTTCAATCAGCTGCCGCAGCACCTTGCCCTTGCCGAGCAAATGGCGCTGCCCCGCAAATTCCTCCAGCGTCCGCGGCCGCATCCGCGTCGCAAGCGGCATGTCCTGCCCCGCCCGGTTTCCAAATAAGCTCTGCTGTTCCATTTCGCGTCTCCTTCCGTCTGCAACACCTGCATAAGCCCTGACTTTTTATCACGCAAACCTGCGCAAATTCCATTCAATCCGCCTTCCGCAAAATCAGCTTCTCCGAAAGTGCCCCGCTTTCACGCGCAGTCCACGGTTTTTATCGCGTCAACGTCCCGTCCGGCCGTATATTCACCATGCTTTTTAAGTAATCGATCCATGCAGATAAGCTTTCCCTGTCAAATTCCCGCAGGGCTTTTGCATATAACCCGAACGCCTCTGCATCGCTTTTTTCCATAAGCCGCAGCGTCTTTTCGCACCATTCCACTTCCTGCGCGACCTCCGTCACCGTTTTCTTCGGAAGATGCTCGATGTAGTCAAGGACTTTCGCCTTTAACTGCCCGGCAATGCCGTGCTCATCCAGTACGATTTTCCCGTCCCAAACCTGCACAAACTCCTCCGGGTCATAGTCCGCTGAAAACGTTTCCGCCGGATATACGAACACGTCCAGCACCACGCCGTCCACAATGGACGAATCGTGCGTTTTTACTTCCCCCGCGATGATAAGCGCGTCAAAACCGCAGGAAAGCGTCGCATTCTTCATGTATAAGGCTCAAAACACCCGCATTCTGTCTTACTTTTCCACCGTTTTTGCCATCATGGTCAAAAGTCTGCGCACGGCGCGCTGCCAGCGTTTGGTGACGCCCTTGCCGTGCCCGCCTTGATTCCACTCGAAGAATACCTTGCAGCCGTGATCGCTTAAAATCTCCTTCGCCATTTCCGTGCAGTCGCCCACCGTCCGCATGACGGGCGGGCCGCCGAGCGGTTCGCGGTCGCCGAGGGATACGTATATTGCGGTGTCCTTTTTAGGCGGACAGTTCTCCAAATATTTCAAAAACTGCGGGTACCACAAAGAGCCGGAAAGGCTTGCACCTGCACCGAATTTTTCCGTTTTCGTCAGCGCCCAAAGCGCAAATAATCCGCCGAGCGAGTACCCCAGCAGCGCACAGTTTTCGGGCTCCGTCGGCGCGCCGAAACGCTCCTCTAAATACGGCAGCGCCGTGTCTGTCAGGAATTTTAAGTAGTCTTCCCCGCCGCCCGAAAACGGCTCACCGGGCCAAATGGGCTCCGCCTCCCATGGGGTGAAATCCCGGCCGCCGTCAATTTCCGTAGAAAAAAATAATACCTCCGGCGCATCTTCGGCGAGTAGCATCATCAGCTTTTCCATCTCCCACCCGCACAGCACATAGAGCCGCTTGGGCTTTCCCTCCGGCAAAAGGCAGGTGCAGCGACGGCCATCGAGCGTGAATACAATCGGATTTTTGGGCATAGTATCCCCCTTAAAAAACGGAGGCCTGTTCGTTCACTGCACGCAAAACGCGGTTTTGTGCACGCTCACGCACACCGTTTTAATCGAACTATTGTTTCTTTTAGTCAGTATAACACATTTTTTCGCAAAAAGCAAGGACGTGAGAGGACATCACAGGACATCTTTTTGCACAAACATCCCGGCCGAAATTTTACGACCGGGATGTTGCTTAAAGCTTCAATTTCAGTTTACTTGCACAACTCATCTGCGAGGGCGTCAATCTGGGCGCGGGAGGCATCGTTCAAGGCGCACTTTACGGTGACGGTGGTATCCGTGTAGGTGAGGTTCTTGCTCGTTTCCAGCATCTTTTTCATGACCTTTGCCGCCATAGGCGCCCACGCGCCGTTTTCGATCATGCCGACGGTGCGGCCCTGATAATTGCGAGCGGTGAGATGGTCGATAAAGTTCTGCATATGCGGGAAAATCGTCGCATTATAGGTCGTTGTGGCGAGCACGAGCTTGCTGTAACGGAACGCATCGGCAACGGCTTCCGCCATATCGCAGCGGGCGAGATCTGCGACAACGACGTTCGGGCAGCCGCGCTGATTCAGCTTTTCGGCAAGCTCCTCCACAGCTTCTTTCGTATGGCCGTAGACGGAGGTGTAGGCGATGACAACGCCCTCGTCCTCGACCGCGTAGGACGACCATGTGTTGTATTTATCAAGATAATAGCCGAGGTTTTCGTTTAAAACCGGGCCGTGCAGCGGGCAAATGATGGCGATGTCGAGCGCGGCGGCTTTTTTAAGGAGCGCCTGCACCTGTGCGCCGTACTTGCCGACGATGCCGATGTAGTAACGGCGGGCTTCATCTGCCCAATCTTCCTCCACGTCAAGCGCACCGAACTTGCCGAAGCCGTCTGCGGAAAAGAGAACTTTATCTGTACTGTCGTATGTGACGATAACCTCCGGCCAGTGCACCATGGGCGCGGTGACAAACGTCAAAGTATGACGACCGAGCTTGAGCGTACTGCCCTCGCCGACGACAACCTTGCGCTCCGGGAAATCCGTGCCGAAGAACTGCTGCATCATGATGAACGCCTTGGCAGAGGAGACGATCTGCGCCTCCGGGTATGTCTCCATAAAGACGGCGATATTGGCGGAATGGTCCGGCTCCATGTGCTGCACAACGAGGTAATCCGGGCGACGGCCGTTAAGCTCCGTTTCGAGGTTTTGCAGCCATTCCACGCCGAAGTGGGCGTCTACCGTATCCATGACGGCAACTTTTTCATCGAGGATGACATAGGAATTATAGGACATGCCGTTTTCTACGGTGTACTGTCCCTCAAAAAGGTCTACGTCATGGTCGTTTACGCCGATATAGCGAATATCTTCTGTTACAAACATGTAAAAGCACTCCCTTATGTTCTGAATGTTCTGATTTCAGTATACCACAGTTTTCGCACGATGCAAATGCTTTTTAAAGATAGTGAAATGCCAGACGCAGCGCTGAAAGCTTGTGGGAAAGAATACCGGTACGTGTGATACGCAAAAACGGCGCTCCCGATTGGGAACGCCGTTTGTATGCTGTTTATAAAACCGATTAGTTGAGGATGGTCTTCTCGGTTTCTTTGTCGAAGAGGTGCATCTTGTTCATGTCGAGAGCGATCGTGATCTTGTCACCGGTCTTAGCGGTGGAAGTCGGCTCAACACGAGCGGTAAGAGCATTGCCTTCGCAGTTGAGGTACAGATAGGTCTCTGCGCCCATCAGCTCGGTAACTTCAACGTCAGCCGTAGCTCTGGCCTCCGGGTGCTTCTCGATGAACTCCGGCTCATCGTGTACGTCTTCCGGACGGATGCCGAAGACGATCTCTTTGCCAACATAGTTAGCGATTTCAGCGTTAACCTTGTTTGCCGGAACCTTAATCTTAGCTGCGCCGAAGGTGACGTAGTAATCTGCGCCTTCCTTAACAAGGGTAGCATCGATAAAGTTCATCTGCGGGGAGCCCATGAAGCCTGCAACGAATTCGTTGACCGGCAGATCATACAGGTTCTGCGGGGTATCGACCTGCTGGATGAAGCCGTCCTTCATAACAACGATTCTATCACCCATGGTCATAGCCTCGGTCTGGTCATGTGTAACGTAAATAAAGGTGGTGCCGAGTCTCTTATGAAGCTTAGCGATTTCGGTTCTCATCTGTGCACGGAGCTTAGCGTCCAAGTTGGAGAGCGGCTCGTCGAGCAGGAAGACCTTCGGGTCACGGACGATAGCACGGCCGAGAGCAACACGCTGTCTCTGACCACCGGAAAGAGCCTTCGGCTTTCTGTCGAGCAGGTGGGAGATGTCGAGGATACGAGCAGCCTCTTCAACGCGGCGCTTAATCTCATCCTTCGGGGTCTTTCTGAGCTTCAGACCGAATGCCATGTTGTCATAAACGGTCATGTGCGGGTACAGAGCGTAGTTCTGGAACACCATTGCGATATCTCTGTCCTTAGGAGCAACATCGTTTGCGAGCTGGTCGCCGATGTAAAGCTCACCCTTGCTGATCTCTTCGAGACCTGCGATCATTCTAAGCGTGGTGGACTTACCGCAGCCGGAAGGACCAACGAGAATGATGAACTCCTTGTCTTCGATGTCCAAGCAGAAATCTGTAACAGCGGTAACGCCGCCGGAATAGATTTTATAGACATTTTTAAGTGTTACACTTGCCATAAGATTTTTCCTCCTGATGATGGGCTGTTGTACGTCAGAGCCTGGCAACCATATGTGACGAACAACATCTCTTTTCAATGCATTAAGTATAGCAGAAAATCGGGCTCCTGAACAGTCCTTATTTGTCCAAACTTTCTCCTTTGAGTTTAGTTAAAATAAATAAACGGCAAAAATTCTTAATGCTTTTTGTTCAGATTATTTGTGCAGGTTTTTCAAAAACCAACGCAGCAACGCTCGGATCGAGAATTTTCGCTTCACCGGGCGAAAGTGCGGGATCGAGCGTTAAAGCGCCGATGGATTCGCGGTGCAGAGCCGTGACAGTCTTGCCGCACGATAAAAACATGCGCTTGACCTGATGGAATTTCCCCTCCCGGATTTCCGTCCACGCGACGTGGGGATCGTCGTGACTGATCTCGAGCACGGCGGGGGCGAACTCGTTTTCGCCGCTTTTGATGCCGGAAGCGAAGCGCGCGATGTCGCTTTCTTCGGCGGGCAGGTCGAGCGTGGCGCGGTAACGCTTCCAGACGTGGCTTTTCGGCGCCAACATGCGGTGGGCGTATTCGCCGTCGTTTGTGAGGATGAGAAGGCCGGTGGTGTCCTTATCGAGGCGGCCTGCGGGGAACAGATCGCGGCGCTTTAATTCGGGCGGCAGGAGGTCTAAAACGGTCTCTGCGCGGCTGTCGCGCGTTGCGGTGAGCACGCCCGAGGGCTTATAGAGCATGATGTACACGAACGCGCTGTACCGCACGGGCTTGCCGTTTACGGTGATCTCGTCCTTTTCGGGGTCGATCTGGAGATCGCTTTTGCGCACGGCTTGTCCGTTGACGGCGACGGCACCGCTGCGCACCAGCGTGCCGACCGCCTTGCGGCTGCCGATATTTTCGTTTGCAAGGAATTTATCGAGTCTCATGTTGTTTCACTTTCTGTTGGATTTTGTGGGGCTTCGCTGACATCCGGCGCGGGCGAGGCGCTCTCCTTAATGACGGACTTCGGCATTTCATAGCGGGCGCTGTCCGGTGCAAAGCCGTGCATGAAGCCGTTCTCATTGCTGGATGCGACATCGCCGCCGATGATGTTGCCCTCAAAGACGAGAAGCGTTGCAAAGACGCCGTCTGGCGTATTCGGGTAATTTGTGATGCGGTAGCGGTACTGCGTGCACTTTTCGCCGGCGTAGGGCAAAAGGTCGAACCCCTGCGCCTGCTGCATCGTGTTATACGCCGCATAGACATCATTGAATTTTGCGGGGATGACGACCTCGCGCATATCCTGCGGCTCCGCTTCCGCCTCCCAGCCGAAGGACGACAAAAACGCGAGGCGCTCTTCCCCCGTCATGCCGGGGAACGTCTGCCGCTTTTCGCCGCGCGGGATGAGGAAAAACGCGCCGACGGCTATGGCGATGAGCACAAGCACCGCTAAAATTCGTTTTTTGTTCGCGCCGAGCGATACGATCATATTGCTGCCACCTTTCACCGCAGAAAAGTCGAACCGACTTTCTTTTTCGGTCATAGGTATGCGGGGCGATTATGCTTTATGCTTCTTCGGCGGCGGCGAGAAAATGTTCGCCGTATTTTTCAAAAAAGAGTGTATAGCCGGGGCATTGCGGCGTGCCGTTTTGAAAGGTGATCTCGTAGTTTTGGAATGATTCCGAAAGGCCGGTGCCGCGGCACTTGGAGATGCTCTCTTTGAGCGTCCAGTACGTCAGAAAGCGCGCGGCGGGATTGGGGCTGCTTTGTATATCCAGAAGCTCTGCGGGCGTACAGACGCGCTCTGCGGCACTCCCCCGCACGCGGCGGGGATATTCGGCATCGATGCCGACATTTTTCCGCGACACGGCGCAGCAGACGATGCCCTTAGTGTGGCTCAGGCTGATATGGGGCATGTTCTCCCCTTTTAAATACGGCTTGCCGAGCGGAGTTTTTTCCACAACAGGCGATGCGATGCCCCACTCGTCCTTTAAGACGCGATACAAAAGTGCGTAAGCACGGTCATGCAGCTCCTTTTGCGTGAGCGAGGGCGGAACGTTTTCCACATAGCGACGCATCAGTTTTCCTTCTTTTCATCCATCCACGCACGCAAGCGGCGCAGTGCTTCGTCTGCGCGGTCGTTTTTCATGGTCGGGAAGGCGCGCAGCAAACGGCGCTGGGTGTGACGCTGGAGCTTGGAGGTAACGCTGTTCCACTGGGCACGGAGGTCTTCGGCAGACTTCTGTGCTTTCACACGGCGGTCTTCCAGCGACGCACGGTATTCTTCGTACTTCTCCGAAAGCTGAGCGCGCTGTGCCTGAAGCTTCTCTTCGAGGACAGGGCGGGCTTTTTCGTTGAACTCCTGCTTCTGCTCGGTGATCTTCTCGTCTGCAAGGAGCGTCAGGCGACCGAGGCCGTTCGAGATGGCGTCGCTCTCTTTGCGCAGACGCGCGGACATATCGTTGATGACGGTGAGCTTTTCGTTGAGCTTGCGGATGGTAAGCACGGTGACGATGGTATCCGTGATAAACAGCGCGATGAAAATACCGACCAGAATTGCGCCGAGCGTGAAGGGAATCCAGTGCACGAGCGACGCGATAGCCGTATGAACAATGCGAATGACGACGACGACACACAGACCCCAGAGGATGCTGAATTTTAAGCAAATATAGCCGCCGAGATTGAAGGGCTGGTCGGAATAGTCCCACCACGTGGTGTGGAAGAATTTTTTGAGCGCCCAACCGCCGACAAGCTCGATGGCGCTGGTGAGCAGTGCGCCGCCGATAAACAGCAAGGGGATGTTATCCGAAAACGGCAGCAAAACGAGCAACACGAGCGACATGCCAAAGCCGTAGATGGGGCACACGGGCCCGTTTAAAAAACCGCGGTTGACGAACTTGCCGGTGGTGACGGTGGCAAAAATGACCTCCGAGCACCAGCCTAAAAACGAATAAATGGTAAAATACCAGAGCAGATCATAAAATGTCATGGGTCTCCCCCTTATTATGGATAGATTTTGAGCGAAAAGGGGCATACTGCACCGTGCCGTGCGGTATGCCCCGGTTGTTCGGTTTTACGGCGTTCTACGCAAATCAAACGCAGATGTTTTCGCCGACAAGGCCGACGTACTGACCCTCTTCTGCCGCTTCCGGGTGCATAAGCAGCCACTTGTTGCGGGCGAAAAGCATTTTGTCTTCCTCGGTCTTCGGCGCGCGCTTTTCGATGTCGGTGTTCGTGCCCTTCGGCAGCGCGACGACGCACTTGAAGCCGCCGTCGTTTGCATTGCACGGCGCGTAGTGCAGCGTGGTGGCGTAAACCTCGATAACGGTGCCGGCGGGCACGAGGAACGCTTCGACCTTAGACGTATCGTACTTGCCGTTTTCGATGTCCTGCTCGGAGCCGATGAGCAGGATGAGGTCGGTGACGGCGATGTTTACTTCACTATCGCGGTGATATTCGAGACCGTTCAACTTATGGTTATTACCGTTGCAGTAGCCGATCTGCACAGGCATGCCGCCGTAGAGCGTGTAGGCGATGTCTTTGGCAGACGCGCAGCTTTCGAGAGACTCTGCACCGGGCACATAGACGACGTTTTCCGGGCAGGGCGTTTCCGCCATGGCGGCGATAATGTCGGAGCAATCGAGCCCCGTGATGACTTTGCCGTACTTTTTAAAAGCGGCATCCGAAACATTCTGAATTTTCATGGTTTTTTCATCCTTGCTTTCTGTTTTGAATCTAACCACATTATACCGAGGTGCAGAGGAAATTGCAAGACGCTAAGAACGCAAAAAAGCGAAGCCTTTTAAAAAACGCACAGGTAGAGAAAAAGCTCCTCAAAAAACTTTGAGAAGCTTTCAATAAACTTAATTTACAAGGTGATTAGCCGCCCGTCTCGCGCTTGCGCTTTTGTTTTTTCCAGATGATGATGGCGATGTAGACTGCGAGGAAGACTAAGATGATGGCGATGAGAACCGCGGATTGGCCGGGGCCGCCCATTTTGACCTCTGCCCAGAGCGTATCGAGCAGATTGCTCGTCTCGCTCGGGAGATTGACGAAGACCTCCGTGCGGTCGAGCACATCCTGATCCGGGTAGTAGATGGGATTTGCGACGGCGTCGGGATCAAGATAGTCTTTCGCGGCGGTCTCCGGGGTGGCGTAGCCGACGAAATCCATGTTCGCACCGGCAATTTCAGGGTCACACATGAAGTTGATGTACAGTTCGGCTTCTTTTTTGTGCTCGGCCGTTGCCGGGATGCACATGGCATCGACAAAGTAGTTCGTGCCCTCTTCCGGGACGATGAACTTGATGTTTTCGTTGTTTTCAACAAGCGTGCCGGCATCGCCGGAATAGTACGGTGCAAGCCACGCTTCGCCGCTTTCCATTTTGTCGAAGATCTGATCCATGACGTACGCCTGTACGAGGGGCTTCTGCTCCTTTAAAAGCATAGCCGCCTGCTCCCACTCGCTTTCGTCGGTGGAATTGAGGGAGAAGCCGAGGCGCTCCTGTGCGATGGCGAACGCGTCGCGCGGGTTATCGAACATCAAAATCTTGCCGCTGTACTGTTCGTCCCACAAAATAGACCAGCTGGTGACGGGCTCGGTGACATAATCGGTATTATAGAACAGGCCGACGGTGCCCCATGTGTACGGCACGGAGAATTTGTTTTCGGGGTCGTAATCGGGGTTTCGGAACTGCTCGTCGATGTACTCGAAATTCGGGATATTGCTGAAATCCAGCTCCGCGAGCATGTTCTCGTTTATGAGTTTTGAGATCATGTAATCGGACGGGACAATGACATCGTAGCTTGCGCCGCCGCCTGCGAGTTTGGAGTACAGCGACTCGTTGCTGTCGAACGTGGTGTAGTTGACCTCGATGCCGGTGCGACGGGTGAACTCGGCATTGACATCCAGCGAACCCTCGGTGCCGTTTGAAATATACTCGCCCCAGTTGTAGACATTGATGGTCACACCGGTGGGCTCTGCGGTGGGGTGTTCTTCGGAAAAATCCCAGTCGTCGGCTTCATCGGCAAAGACGGGCACGACTGCGGTGCAGAGCACCAGAAGCGCAAAAAAGACGGCGAAAAATTTCTTTTTCATCAGGCACGCTCCCTTTCTGCCTTTTTGGCACGGCGCTCTTCACGTCCCTGGCGGACATTGATGATGATGAGCAAGAGCATGATGCACACAAAGAGCACGGTGGAAAGCGCGTTGATCTCCGGGGAGATGCGCTTTCTCGTCATGGAATAAATGTAGATGGGCAGCGTCTGCGTGGTGCCGCTTGTAAAGTAGCTGATGACGAAATCATCGATGGAGAGCGTGAACGCCATGATCATGCCGGTGACGATGCCGGGCATGATCTCCGGCAGCACGACTTTAAAGAACGCGCGTACCGGCGGGCAGCCGAGATCCTGCGCGGCCTCGAAGAGGTTCGGGTTCATCTGGCGCAGCTTCGGCAGAACGGACAAGATGACATACGGCAGGCAGAACGTGATGTGCGCGATGATGAGCGACGCCATGCCGAGACTTTTGCCGCCGAACAGGCTGACTGCTGCGACGAACAGAAGCATCATGGAAACACCGGTGACGATTTCCGGGTTGACCATGGGAAAATTGGTGATGTTCATCATGACCTTTTTCGGCATACGCTTCATGCGGTTGATGCCGACCGCCGCCATGGTGCCGAGTACAGTGGAAGCAAACGCGGAAACGACGGCGATGATCAATGTATTGAGCAGCGCCTCCAGAATATAGCGATCCTCAAACAGGCGCTGATACCAGCGCAGTGTAAAGCCGGAAAACTGGGTGCGGCTTGCGGTATCCGTATCGTTGAACGAGAAGATGATGAGCACGATGATGGGCGCGTAAAGAAAGATGAAGATGAGCGCCGTGTAGACTTTGGAAGCCGTTTTCACAGAATCATACCTCCTCCCACATTTTCACCGTCGTCGAACTGGTTCATGATGCCCATGCAGATGAGGATGATGACCATGAGGACAAGTGAAATGGCAGAGCCGAGGTTCGGGTTATACGCCGAGCCGAGGAACTGCATATCGATGAGGTCGCCGATGAGCAGGTTTCCGCCGCCGCCGAGCATTTTAGAGATAATAAATGTGGAAACAGCGGGCACGAACACCATGGTAACGCCGGAAATGACACCGGGCATGCTCATGGGCAGGACAACTTTAAGGAAGACATTGCGGTTGTTTGCGCCGAGATCCTGCGCAGCTTCGATGACGCTGTTGTCGATTTTGGTGAGCACAGAGTAAATGGGCAGGATCATGTACGGGATGTAGTTATACACCATGCCGAGGACGACTGCGCCCGCGGTGTTGATCATGTGGATGCGCGGCAGACCGACGGCGGCGAGCATATTGTTGATGAGGCCGTTATCCTCAAGGAGGGACATCCATGCGTAGGTGCGCAGCAGGAAGTTCATCCACATGGGCAGCATGATGAGTAAAATGAGGAAGCTCTGGCGGTTCGGCGCCGCTTTGGCGATGATATACGCGAGCGGGTAGCCGAGCAGAAGCGAAATAAACGTTGCGAGTGCGCCGAGCCAGATGGAACGCAGGAAGACGTTGGAATACTGACCGACGCGCGCGATGTTATCTAACGTAAAAGCGCCGCTTTTATCGGTAAAGGCAAAGAATGCCACGAGACCCATGGGCACGATGATGAACAGCGTCATCCAGATCGTGTATGGGGCGGAGATGAGTTTAGTCCTCATGTTCACTGCCCTCCTCCTGGAGCGCTTCCTCCATTTCGTCACTGAACGTGCTGTAATCGCCCATGGTGCCGGAGTAAACGGACTTCGCCATGACGTGAATGTCGTCCGGGGTGAGCGCAAGGCCGATCTTATCGCCGACGTTGGCGCTGTCGGTCGTCTGGATCATCCACTTGAAGCCGTCAACATCGACGATAATCTCATAGTGTACGCCCTTAAACGTGACGCTGGTGACGACGCCGTTGATGTGTGCGGCGGCGGAGCCGGTGGGCACGATGTCGATATCCTCCGGGCGGATGACGACGTCGACCGGGGCCATTTTGCCGAAGCCGCTGTCGAGCGACTTGAAGCGCTGACCGGCGACCTCGACGAGATAGTCTTCGATCATGGTGCCGTCGAGGATATTGCTTTCGCCGATGAAGTCCGCAACGAAGGCGTTTTTCGGTTCGTTGTAGATGTCAATCGGCGAGCCGATCTGCTGAATTTCGCCCTTATCCATGACGACGACCGTGTCACTCATGGAGAGCGCTTCCTCCTGGTCGTGCGTGACGAAAATGAACGTGATGCCGATGGCCTGCTGGATTTTTTTGAGTTCGTTCTGCATATCCTTGCGCAGCTTTAAATCGAGCGCGGAAAGCGGCTCATCGAGGAGGAGCACCTTCGGCTCGTTTGCGAGGGCGCGCGCAATGGCGACACGCTGCTGCTGACCGCCGGAAAGCTGGCCGACACCGCGGTGCGCCATGCCGTTTAAGTTGACCATATGCAGCATTTCGGTGACGGTCTTTTGAATTTCGTCTTCTTTCTTGCCTTTAAGACGCATGCCGAACGCGATGTTTTCATAGACGTTCAGGTGCGGGAAAAGCGCGTACTTTTGGAAAATCGTATTGACGGCGCGCTTATGCGGCGGCACGTTATTGATCTTCTCGTCACCAAAAAAGACATCGCCGCTATCCGGTGTGACGAAGCCGCCGATGGTGCGCAAAACCGTGGTTTTGCCGCAGCCGGAGGGCCCGAGCAGTGTTACGAACTCGCCGTCACCGATGGTGAGGTTGAAGTTCTTTAAGACCTGCTCGCCGTCAAACGATACTGCAATGTCTTTGAGCGTGATGATTGGTTTTAACATGGAAAGCATCCCCTTTGCGGTTTGGTGGGACCCTTGTCCCCCGAAAGTTGCGCGGTCTTAGTGAATCATACACCCCGGCTGCATGATGCGTACTGCTTCCGCAAAGGATTTTTCACGGCCGCAGGCTTTCGCCCGCGATCCGGCCGCGGCAGGAACACTTTTCCGAACAGGATAAAAGCAACACAACGCTTTGTGTGTTGCCCGTTTTAGCGACCTTTCCGGAACAGCCGATTTTATTTGGTTTTAGATGCAAACGCAATAAGTTCAGTTTACGGAAAAAGTCAGGATTTGTCAACCGCTTTTGCGTAAAATATGAATAAAGTTTGTCGATGGATTTGTGTGCATTTTTAAAAATGGGATTTTCAGGAATGTCAAAAAGGGATTTATGCGGGTTTGCGAAAAAAAGAACGCCGCCCGAGAACCGAGCGGCGCCGAAAAGAGAGGAAAAGTATGTTTTTCCTTATGATCGGATTTATAAAGCGGAATGTGCGCGGCTTTGAAACGCAGTGTCATTCAGAGTGCGGTCACGCATGGGGCGATAAGCACGGGCCGAATGCACACGACGGCGGCGCATGGGGCGCACGGCAAGAGAAAGACCTAAAAATGCCAACAGCACAACGGCCAAAAACGGCAGAATGCCCTTTGCAGACCACTTGGCGCCCGCCTGCACGGAGGCGTTGACGACGACAGCCTTCGGCTCTGCGGCCTCGGGCGCAGCTGCGGCGGAAATGGCGCTTTCGGCGTCATCGGTATCGACCGAAGTCCCCGTGAGGCTGTGCAGGGCAGTGCTGAGCATTTTATCTGCCATATCTCTGCCCTCTGCGCGCGCGACGGCTTCCAGCTGCGCGGCGACGGCGGTGTAATCGTCCCGGAGGTCTTCCGTCGGTTCGGCAGAGACGGTTTCAGTATCCGTTATCGCTTCATCGGTCTCATCCGCCAAAACGGGTGCGGCGGCGAGCAAAGCAATAAGCAAGGCCAAGAGCACCGGCACGGCATGACGCAGTGTGCGAAGAATGGCGCTTGCTGCCTCAACACTGTTTTCGGTTTTTATCTGCATTTCTGCCGCCTGCATGCGCTTCTCACCTGACATTCAAAAATTACAAAGCAATAACATTTGTTACACTTCTGTTACATTTTAGCATACAGAGCGCTGAAAAGTCAAGAGGAAATGATTTGAAAAGTGCATAAAAAAGCCCCGTTTTCTTGAAAACGGAGCTTTCGTTACAAAAGTTACAAGTTATGCCATAACAATGACGCTGAGTACGATATAGACGGCGTAGGCGGCGAGCATTAAAGCGCCCTGCCAGCGCGAGAATTTCTTCGTGATGAGCGTGGGCACGACAGACAGAATGCCGATGACGAGACATGCCGGGATATCGACCATGGCGACGGTGGGCGACGCGGGGAGCTTGCTGCCGTAGATGAGCGCACATACGGGCAGGATCAAGGTCAGATCGATGATATTTGCGCCGATGATGTTGCCTGCGGAGAGCGAGCCCTGCTTTTTCGCGATGGCGGTGAGCGTAGTGACAAGCTCCGGCAGAGACGTGCCGATGGCGATGATGGTGACGGAGATGACGCGATCCGAAACGCCGCACATGGAAGCGAGCGCGGAGCCGTTATCGACAAGGAGCTGTGCACCGGCGACCGTGCCGACCGCGCCGATGAGGAACTTGACAACATTGGTGATGACGGCTTTTTTCGTGACGGGCTCATCGAGCTGCTGACCCTTTGCCCCGCCCTTGACGGCGACGACGGCCTCGTGGATGTTGTCGTACATGGCAATGATGAAAATAATGATGAGCAAAATGCTGGCAACCATGCCGACGCCGTTATCAAACAGCGAGAAACATACCGTGACGGCGGCGGCCGCGAGCATGAGGATCATTTTGAGCATGTAATCCTTGCGCTTGATGGCCATAGGAATGGCGACGAGCGCGATGCCCATGATGAGGCCGAGGTTTGCCGTGACACTGCCGATGGCGTTGCCGATGGACATATCCACCATGCCGATGCCGCTGCCGGGCGAAAGCGCCTCTGCGGCGCGCGCATCAACGGCCGCGAAGATGGAGACGAGCAGCTCCGGCAGTGTAGTCGCAAAGCTGACGACCGTTGCGCCGACGATGAGCTTTGGGATGCCGGAGGCTTCCGCCATCCACGATGCGGCATCCACAAAGAAATCGCCGCCCTTGATGATGAGCACGAGACCCACGATGAGCAGCAAGACTGTAATTGCAATTTCCATTTGCAAATTCCCCTTTTTTACGCTTTCAGAGCGTTTTCGTTTTCTTCTTCCGCAAGATTACGCGGAGAAAGACATTATTTCTATTATAGCGGGGAACCGCGGGAAAATCCAGTCTTATTTGCCTGTTTTGTCAAATTTTACGGTTTTATTCGTCGGACCCAAGGCTGCGAACGAGCTCTTCGAGCTTTTCGGGGCGTTCTTTAGGAGAAGTAGCCGCGTCCTTTGCGGGTTTAGCCGCGCATTTCGAGGTACTCGTCGTAGGTGGTAACGCGGTCGAACGTGCCGCCCTCGGGCAGAATTTCGATGATGCGGTTCGCGACGGTCTGGGTGAACTCGTGGTCGTGCGATGCGAACAGCACGACACCCTTGAAATCGATGAGGCCGTTGTTGACGGCAGTGATGGACTCGAGGTCGAGGTGGTTGGTGGGCTGGTCGAGCAGGAGTACATTGCTGCCGAACATCATCATGCGCGAGAGCATGCAGCGCACCTTTTCGCCGCCGGAAAGCACCTGCACGGGCTTATAGACGTCTTCGCCGGAGAACAGCATTTTGCCGAGGAAACCGCGCAGATACGTTTCGGTGGTGTCTTTGGAATATTGCTCGAGCCAGCGGATGATGGAATCTTCCGTATCGGTGAAATAGGCGGAATTATCCTGCGGGAAATAGGACTGACTCGTCGAAACGCCCCACTTGAATGTGCCGGCATCCGGCTCCAGCTCGCCCATTAAGATTTTGAAAAGCGTCGGCACGGCGAACTCGTTTGATGCGGTGAACGCGATTTTATCCGTGCGGCCGACGGTGAACGTGACGTTATCAAGCACCTTTACGCCGTCTACGGTCTTTGTAAGGCCCGAGACGGTGAGGACATCTTTGCCGAGCTCTCTGTCCATCGTAAAGCCGACATACGGGTAGCGGCGGGAGGACGCGGGCATTTCTTCGACGGTGATCTTATCGAGCAGCTTCTTTCTGGACGTCGCCTGACGGGACTTCGATTTATTTGCGGAGAAGCGCTGGATGAAGTTCTGGAGCTCCTTGATTTTTTCCTCCGCCTTGCGGTTCTGGTCGCGCATCATGCGCTGCATGAGCTGGCTCGACTCATACCAGAAGTCGTAGTTGCCGACGTACATTTTGATCTTGCCGTAATCGACATCGACAATATGGGTGCAGACGTTATTTAAAAAGTGGCGGTCATGGGAGACAACGATGACGGTGCCCTCGTACTCAATGAGAAAATCTTCTAACCATGTGATAGCTTTGGCGTCGAGGCCGTTCGTCGGTTCGTCAAGGAGAATCATATCCGGCTGGCCGAACAGCGCGCGGGCCAAGAGCACTTTGACCTTTTCGGTCTGGTTCAGAGTGCTCATGGTGTTATACATATCGTTGCTGTCGAGGCCGAGCCCCTGCATGAGCTTTGCGGCTTCGGTCTCGGCGTCCCAACCGTTGAGCTCGGAGAACTCGGCTTCAAGCTCGGCGGCGCGGTTGCCGTCTTCTTCGTCAAAATCGGGCTTTGCGTACAGCGCGTCTTTTTCCTGTGCGATCTCATACAGCCTTGCATTGCCCTGCATGATGGTATCAAAAATGGTTTGGTCTTCGTAAGCAAAGTGGTCCTGTTTCAGAACGGACATTCTGTATTTGGGGTCAAACGTGACCTCGCCCTTACTGGGCTCTAAATCGCCGGACAAAATACGCAGGAAGGTGGATTTACCCGCGCCGTTTGCGCCGATGATGCCGTAGCAGTTGCCCGGCAAAAACTGGAGATTGACGTTTGAAAAGAGGTTCTGACCATCAAAATTGATGGCGACCCCGTTGACATTCAGCATAGTTTGGTTCCTTTCAAATGGTGCTTTTATATTTTTCTTTTTATCTCAGTGCAAACCGCTCCACGGCTTCCGCGAAGCCGTCTTCTATACACGGTGCGACGACGGCGTCGGCAATCGCTTTCGCTTCCTCTATGCCGTTGCCGACGACGGCGGCGAAGCCTGCGGCTTTCAGCATGCCGAGGTCGTTGCCGTTATCGCCCGCCGCCATGGTGTTTTTGGGATCGATGCCGAGGACCTTGCAGAGCGAATACAGTGCGGTGCCCTTATCGCAGCCCTTTTTATTGATCTCGATGTTATCGACGTTCGAGAATGTAAGCTCGATGCCGCCTAACTTTTGCAGGCGGGCCAAAATTTCCGGGCGGACGCTTTCCGGGATGAACATCATATTGATCTTTTCCGGCTCGGCGTGCGTTTCTTTTAAATACGCGGAGAGGTTGTCCGTGAACGTATAATCTTTTGTGAGGAAGTAATATTTTTCTTCCGGGAAGCCGAAAATGGTGCGGGCTTTATCCGGGTTGCCGCGCTTTGTAACGCCGCGCCCGTGCACGTAGTATTCCACATAAAGTTCGTAATCGTCAAAAATTTTCTGCACTTCGAGCGCGGTCTCGGTGGGAATGAGATCGGTGCAGAGCACTTTGTTTTCCAGAATATCCCACACGGCACCGCCGTTTGAGGTGATGGCGTAGCGGATAAACGGCAGCTCGGTGAGGCACGGCGGAATAAAATTGCGCACGCGTCCTGTGGCCGGGACGACCAGAATACCTGCGTCGTTCGCCTTTTCCATGGCGCGGCGGTTGCGCTCTGAAAGCTCCGCGAAGCCGTGCAGCGTGGTGCCGTCCAGATCGAACGCGATGAGCTTGATGTTTCTTTTTGCTTCTGTGTTTTCCATATATACAGATATGGACTGCCGTGCAGTCCATTGCGCTCCTTTCCGAAAGTCATACCAATTAAATATACTGTAAAACCCGGAATAAAACAAGGGCTTATGCGAAATTTGGCAATTTCACAGCTAAATTTTGCAATTTCTCGTCGAAAATTCGCGTGTTTTTTGAAAACGGTTGTTTTCGGCACTATGCAATGCTATACTGAAGTCAACAAAGGACAAGGAGTTGTTTTGAATTGATGGATATGGCAAAACCAGACATGACCAAAATGCGCCGCGCCGACCGCGCGATTTCCCGCGAGGATGCGCTTGCGGTCATTGACCGCTGCGCTTACGGCACACTTTCCCTTATTGCGACGGACGGCACGCCGTATGCGGTGGCACTGAACGTGGTGCGTGACGGCGAGAAGCTGTTCTTCCACAGCGCGATGGCGGGGCTGAAGGTCGACTCTCTGCACGAAAATCCGCAGGTTTGCCTGCTGTTTGTGGAAAACCCGACGATCTACGAAAAGGGGCTGACGACGCTCTATACCTCCACTGTGGTGCGCGGCAAAGTGACAGAAATAATCGATTTCGATGAAAAACGCCGTGCGCTGCGTCTGCTTTGCGACCGTTTTGTGCCGGGTTTGACGAAAGAGGAAACCGGCTGCGTGGAAACGGGGCCGAAATCGACGGGTGTGTGGTGCATTGAGATGGAATCTGTCACCGGCAAGCAGAACCGCCGCATGGGCTGAAATGTGTTCCGTAGTGTCGAAAAATTCGTGCTGCGGAACATTTCTTTGTGGAATTTGTTGAAAGAAGCGACCAAATATGGTATACTGAAAAAAATTGTGTGCGATTTAGGGGTTCGCGCACACAAACTTGGAAAAGTGAGGCGTTTTAAAATGCTTTTACCGGTCGTTTTTCTGTGCAATGCACTTTTATTATTGACGGTTTTAAACAGCCGCTTTCGGCTGCTGGCGGAGGCCATTGTTTCGGGCGGCGTGTTTGTGCTTTCTATTGTGTTGAATCTGCTGCTCTCCCCTGCCTTTAACGACGCGACGGGGCAATTCGGCAACGGCATGAATGTGCTCTTATTGCTGGTTGCGGCGGTATTCCTCTACACGAACAATTTAGCGCAGAAGCTGAGCCTTTCTCTTTTGATGATCTGCAACTACGCGTTTTTGCTGCCCGTGACGACCACGCTTTTGAAAGCGCTGCCGTTTGCAAGTGGCGGTTTGTGGCCGGCGGTCATCGGCAGCTTACTGTACATTGTGCTGACATTCCTCTCTTTCATGACGCTGGCACACCCGTTTCGCTATTTTGCACAGCGCGGCGTTTCGGTGCTGTCTGTGGGGCTTTGTGCGGCGCTTGTTGTCTGTTTATTCTGCGCAAACGGAATTTTGCCGACTTTTTTCGGCCTGAACAGCGTAACGCAGCGCCTGATTCTGACAGCGGCGCTGTACCTTGTTTTGGCGTTTACGGTGCGTGCGGCGTTTAACGCGGCAAAGTACCAGGAGAGTGCCTGCACGGCGGAGCACCGCGAGCAGCTGCTCGGCGCGGAGGCGGATTATTTCCGCGCGATGGTGGGCAACGTGACAAACGCAAAGAACGCGCAGGAGCACCATGATTTTGTTTTACATGAGATCGCGGCTGAGGCACAGAACGGCAGCTGCGAAGGCGTACTGAATATCATCAAAGAGGAAACAGTTCTGCACGATCCGTATTTACAGCGATACAGCGAAAACCCGTATGTGAATGCAGTGCTGGCGGGCAAGGCGGCCTACGCGGCACACTGCGGCATCGTTTTGGAAAGCAATGTGGAGCTTGGCGCGGTGCGGCTGAAAACCATTGAATTCTGCGCGATTCTGAACGACATGCTGACGCACGCCATCGACTGCGCGGAGCACTCCGGCGCAGAGGAGCCGCGCGTGCGCATCACGGCGCTGCCGGTGGAAAACCGCATCACGTTTGAGGCGGTGTACTCGGCGCAGAAAAAACAGAAAAAGCGCACACCGGCGACGAAGAGCTCCGTGAACGACCTTGTACATAAGCTGTTTGAGCCGAAAAAGCCGCAGGTGCTCGGCATGGAAGTGGTACGCGGCATTTTGGAGCGGTACAGCGGCGCGATGGATCTTTCCGCGGCGGGCAGTTCCGAAATCCTGCGCATCATCATCAATAATTGACGGTTTTAAATTTACTCTAAGGGGATAAAACATGGCGGACAAAAAGGGAATTCTTTATAACGAGGCCGCAAAGGCGTATTTTTACGGCGACTGTGTAAGCTCCATTGAACCGTACGGCGGCGGGCACATCAACGACACGTTTCTGGCGCGCACGGAAAAGGGCAACTTTGTTTTGCAGCGCGTGAACGGGTATGTGTTCCCACACCCGGATGAGATCATGGACAACATGGTGCACGTGACGAAATTTTTGGCGGAGAAGCTTGAAAAGGCCGGCAAAGACCCGAAGCGCGGCACGCTGACGGTTTTAAAGACGAACGACGGCAAGGATTATTATATCGACAGTGAGGGCAACTACTGGCGCTCGACGATCAATTTGGAGAACACAACGGCGTATGACTTTGCGGAATCTCCGGAGATGCTGAAAAAATCCGGCGCGGCGTTCGGTGCGTTTCAGAACATGCTCTCTGATTACCCGGCAGAGACGCTGCACGAGGTCATCCCGCACTTTCACGACACCCCGGCGCGTTTTGAACAGCTCATGCAGGCGGTGCGCGAGAACAAGGCCGGGCGCTTAAAGGATGTTGCGGCCGAGCTGGAATTTGCAAAGGCACGCGAAACGGACTGTGGGCTTTTGATGAACCTGCTTGAGGAGGGCAAGCTGCCGCTGAAGGTGACGCACAACGACACGAAAATGAGCAACGTTTTGATCGATAACGCGACGGGTGACGCGGTGTGCGTCATCGATCTTGACACGGTGATGCCGGGCCTTGCGGCGTTTGACTTCGGTGATTCCATCCGCGCGGGCGCTTCCACCGGTGCGGAGGACGAAACCGATCTGACGAAGGTGCACTTCAGCGTGCCGCTCTTTAAGGCGTACACGGAAGGCTTCCTCGGCGAAGCCGGCAAGGCGCTGACCGAGACGGAAATCCGCACGCTGCCGGACGGCGCGAAGCTGATGACGTTTGAGGTGGGCATCCGCTTCCTTGCGGACTACCTGAACGGCGATGTGTATTTTAAGACGAAGTACCCGCAGCACAACTTAGACCGCGCACGCAACCAGTTCCACCTTGTGGCGGAAATGGAAGCAAAGCGCGATGAGACGCAGGCCATTGTGGACACATATTTGTGATGAAATATTAAATTGAATATAGTAAAAAATCCTGCACAGCTTATATTGCGTGCAGGACTTTTTATGTTCAGATTGTTAAATTACTTGCCGTTTTTGAACGCATCCATGTTGATGAGCTCGCCGCCGCGGAGGCGGGATTCTTCGGCTGCGAGCGCCATGAAGTGGCTTTCGAGGGAGTGCTCCAGCGTTGTGGTGCGCTCGGTGGCTTCGGTCTCGTTGATGAGCATATCGAGGAAGTCGTTCACGATGCCGCTGTCGCCGCCGCCGTGACCCTTGAGGTCGTTTGCAAGGAGCTTGACATCGATGATTTCTTCCGGCTCGCCGAAGACGCGGACGTGGATTTTATTCGAGAGCATATCGGCTTCGATCTCACCGTTCGTGCCCATGGCCTTGAAATAACGGTAGCACTTTTCGGTGAACGCGCACATGGTGAAGCTCATGGTTGTGCCGTCCTCGAAGAGGAGGTTCGTCTGCTGGTGGTCGACGACGTTGTTGTCGCACATATAGACGCAGCGGCCGTACTGACCGTTTTTCAGTGCTTCATAGGTGCGCTCTTCGGTGGGGTTCACGCCGCAGGCAACGCCCGCCATCCACGTATTGCCGTTGCGGATGCCCGTTGCGGGGTTCGTAATGTAGATCTTCTCGGCGTCGAACTTGCAGGTTTCCTTCGCTTTGCAGCCGCCGAGGCAGTACGGCGTTGCGCCCTCCGGTGCGCACTCCTTTTTGAAGAGGTGCGTATCGCCGACGGAGGAAATGGCCTTACACTTTTTGCCGAGCAGCCAGGTGTAGATGTCCATATCGTGGCAGCACTTCTGGAGGATCATGGGGCTTGTCTGGTCACTGTTGCGCCAGTTGCCGCGCACAAAGGAGTGCGCCTGGTGCCAGTAGCCGACGTTCTCGTTTGCACAGACGGAGACGACATCGCCGATCTTTTTGCTGTCGAGAATGGACTTTAATGTATTATAGAACGTGGTATAGCGCAGAACATGACATACGATGATCTTGCCGGGGCAGTGCTTTGCAACCTCGATGATACGCTTGCACTCCTGAAGATCCGGGGAGATCGGCTTTTCCATCAGGATATTATAGCCCTTTTCAAGCGCCGGAATGGCGTGGTTGACGTGCTGGCGATCCATGGTGGAAACGACCATGACATCGGCAAGCTTATCCTGCGCGAGCATTTCCTCTGCGCTCGTGAAGCAAAGCTCATCCTTGATGTCGTAGAGCTCTTTCGCTTTCTGTACCTTTTCCGGGTTGATATCCGCCACGGCGACGACCTTCATGCGGTCCGGGAAAAGCTTCTGCATGGAAGCGTATGTGCTGCCGCGGTCGCCGAAGCCGGCGATGGCAAATGTGATGGGTGCTTTCATAGATTTTACCCCCTCTTCCTTTCGTAGAGAAACGAGATTTAATGGAATTATACAAACGGAAAGGTGCGGGCGAAGACAGGGCCACCGCACACACCTTGCTGCTTTCTGAATTTGATTATACGGGCAATAACGGCAAAAAGCAAGCCGTTTTGGGCTTTTATGCCGTTTTATTTACAAAACGGACTTTGTATCGTAATGGCGGTCTTTGAGCGGGATGTAGGTCTGACCGGTGGGCAGCGCGCGGTACGCCGGGCGGATGATGCGGCCGCCCGTTGTGAGCTCCTCGATGCGGTGGGCGCACCAGCCGGAGATGCGCGAAACGGCGAACATGGGCGTGTAGAGATCCTCCGGAATGCCGAGCATCTCATAGACGAGCCCGGAATAAAAATCGACGTTGGCGCATACTACTTTCTTGTTCCCCGTAACTTTATGGAACGCGTCCGGCGCTAAGCGCTCGATGCGCTCATACAGCGCGAACTGGTCGGCGTAGCCGGTTTTGGCGGCGAGGGAACGCGCCTGCTTTTTGAGCTCGACGGCACGCGGATCGGACAATGTGTAAATGGCGTGACCGATGCCGTAGATGAGGCCGCTCTTGTCCCCCACCTCGCGGCGCAAAATGCGCTCGAGATAGTTTTCCACTTCGTCATCGCTGTCCCAGTGCTGCACATTCTGCATGATGTCCGTCATCATCTGGCGTACCTTGTGGTTCGCGCCGCCGTGACGGAAGCCCTTCAGGGAGCCGATAGCTGCGGCGATGGTGGAGTAGATATCCGTTTGCGCGGAGGAAAGCACACGCGTGGTAAATGTGGAGTTGTTACCGCCGCCGTGCTCTGCGTGGAGCACCATGCAAAGGTCGAGCAGCTGGGCTTCTTCGTGCGTGAATTGGCGATCCTCGCGCAGGGAATTCAAAATCGCCTCCGCCGTTTTGTGCTGCGGCTCGAACGGGTGGAAAAACATGGTCTGTTTATCGTAATGGCGGCGCTTGACCTGATAGGCATACGTCATGATGGCCGGCATACGCGCAATGAGCGAGATGCTTTGGCGCATGTTATTTTCGAGTGAGAGATCGTCCGGGTCGTCATCGTAGGAATAGAGCGTCAAAACGGCACGCGCGAGCTTATTCATCACGTCGCGCGACGGGTTTTTCATAATGACGTCCTCGGGGAAGTATTCCGGCAGCTCGCGGTTTTCGTAAAGAAGCTGACAGATGCGGTTATACTGGCGTTCATCGGGCAGCTTGCCGAAGATCAAAAGCCACACGACTTCTTCAAAGCCGAAACGTCCTTCCGTGCGGCAGCCGTTGATGATATCCACGACATTCATGCCGCGGTATGTGAGGCGGCCGCTATCCGGAATCTTCACGCCGTCGCTGATGAGGTAGCCGTGCACATTACAGACGTGCGTAAGACCGGCCATGACGCCGGTGCCGTCGCGGTTGCGCAGTCCGCGTTTGACGTGGTAAAGCTCGTATTCATCCTTTGTAATCTGGTTATTGGCACGATACTCGGCGCAAAGCTCGCTGACCGTTGTGCTGCTTGCACTTTCGTTTATCAATCTTTCCAAAACTGCTCATCCTTTCCTGCGCGGCTCTTCGCACTGCGTTCCGCACATTTTCGCGTAGTAGATACATAATAGCGCAGAGTTGCGGTTTCGTCAAGCATTTTTGAATTATGAAACTCAATATCTTTCATTTTTATCTTGATTTATTCTACTAAAAATAAATTTCGCACAAAATATTGCATGATAGGCAATAAGTTTTTTCATCTTGAGGTGCAAAATGAAGCTGAAATTCAAATGGCCGGCACGCAGGTTTTTCGCGTTTTTGGGCGCGCTGTATTTATTTTGCGGCATAACGCCGCTGCTGTTTGCGGGGAGCGGCGCGGCAGAAAGCGAACCGGTTTTTCGCGTGTACGACACGGCAGTGGAGACGGTCTACACGGTGCGCGACCTCGATTTTCTCTGCGGGGCGCTGCCGTGTGAGATGGCTATTTCTGCGCCGGACGAGGCGCTAAAGGCGCAGATCATTGCGATACACACGCTCTATAACCGCAAGCGGCAGGAAAACGCGGAGAGGGACTACGACTTCGCCTGCAACAGCGCGGAAAAGAGCATCTATACGACGGATGCGGGGCTGACGGATGAAGAACAAAACCGCGTGCGGGCGCTGTGCTTATCGGTGCTCGACAAAGAGATCTATTATGAAGATGAGCCGATCAACGCGTGCTATTTTGCGATTTCTTCGGGGTGTACACAGCCGTTTGAGAACGTGTGGCCGGAGAAAAGCTACCCGTATTTGACGAAAGTCGCTTGCCCGAGCGATCTTTTGGCGCAGGGGTACCAGAGCACGGCGACGTTTACGGAGGACGAGATGCGCACGGCGTTTCCGAAAATTTCATTCGACGACGCGCCGGGAACGTGGTTCTCGGATATTCAATATTTTGATACGGGGTATGTGGAAAAGCTTACGGTCTGCGGGGCGGAAATGACGGGCACGGCGGTGCGGGAGGCGCTCGGTCTGCGCAGCGCGAGCTTTACGGTGGCGTATGACAGCGGTGTGTTCACATTTACGACGCTCGGTTACGGGCACGGCGTGGGCATGAGCCAAGCGGCCGCCGTGACGCTGGCGGAAGGCGGCATGACGGCTGACGAGATTTTAGCACGGTTTTACCCCGGAAGCGTCATAAAATAGGAGCCGCCCTGCCGGTGCAAAAAGCACAGCAGGGCAGTTTTCTTATGGCGTGACGAGATCTTATTTTAGAGGTTATTTTTTCGGCGTGACGGGGATCCAGATGGCGGATTTGTACTCGGTGCTATCCGGGTCGCCGTCTGCGGAATACCACTCGATGTTGTACTTGCCGGCGAGGTCGTACGCTTTGTTGCCGGGCAGCCACTCGCTCCAAATTTTGGTGTTTACGCTCTGCATGGCGTTCGGCAGGGCGCCGACGCACGCGAACTTTGCCCATGTGCCTGCGGGGACGGTGTAGAGCTTCATGCCCTGCGGCACCTTGCCGCCCTGATACGGGCCCGCGATCATGTAGCGGAACTTGCCGGGCGCGGGTGCGTCGTCGATGCAGACGCCGAATTCGCCGATGTGATTTTCCATGATGGCGTGCTCCACCTCGGTTTTCGGGCCCTTGCCGGAGATAATATTCGGCGCGTGAGTGGTGCGCATTTCCGTCCAGAAATCCGGTATCTCCTTATAGGACGTCTCAAACGAGAACAGGCGCTCAAAGCCGATGACGGTGAATGCTTCCATTTTTTCTGCGGTGTAATTCATTTTGCTGCCTCCCTGAATTTGAATGCTGACATGAAGCGGGAGAAAAAGCTGCATTTTGGAGCGGTCACGGCGCACCTCGGTTGGCGTTGCGCCATGAAAGCGCGTGAACGCTTTGGTGAAGCTCTCCGGCGTTTCGTAGCCATATTCGAGCGCGATGTCGATGATCTTTTCATCGGTCTGCGTGAGCTTTAAACCGGCCTCAAACAGGCGGCGATTGCGGATGTACTCGCCGAGCGTATAGCCCGTTAAGACCTGAAAGCCGCGCTGTAAGTAGATCGTTGAGATATGCGCGTGCGCGGCGACCTCCTCCGGGCCCGTGACGGTGAGCAGGTTTTGCTCCATGTATTCGATCGCGTCTTTGATGAGCGTCAGCCACTCCATTTGTGCTCTCCCCCTTTCCTTGTCGCTGTATTCAGTATAGGCGATTTTGCGGTTTATTTCCTGTCTGAAAGGAAACAGATTTGGGCTTAAAACAGGCCGTGCGCTTTGAGCCAGCTAACGGATTCCGTCAGCGCTGCGATGGTTTTAGTCTCCAGTACACAGCGGGCGTTACGGCTTTTGGCAAACGCCAAGCGCGCTTGGAGGTCGATCTCGCCGGCGCCGAGCGCAAGGTGATTTTTCGGCGGCACAGCTTAAGATTTTCTTCAAGCGTTTTGTTTTCGATGAGGGTGGGCATGCCGAACTGCATCAGAATCTCTCCTTTACATTTGCCAAAAGCCACTTTGCAACGCCGTCTTCGTCGTTGCCGCCGATGATGGCGGTGGCGGCGGCTTTCAGTTCTTCGTCGGCGTTTTGAACGGCGTAGGCTTCGTCTGCGGCGTGGAACATATCGAGGTCATTTTTGCCGTCGCCGAAGACGACGAGCTTATTGCAGCCGAGCTTCTCCTTCAGCTCGCGGACGGCGTTCGCTTTGGAGGCAGTCTTCGGCATGATCTCGAGCCACTGCTCGCCGGAATAGATGTCTTTAGAGTAGACGACGTGGTAGCGCTCGCGGTATTTTTCGTAAAACGGCGCGAGTTTTTGCGGGTCGCCGATGCAGGTGATGTAGAAAAGATCGCCGCGCGTGAGCTCCTCCACCGTATAGACCTCGCGGGTGCGGGGGTCGTTCACGCGGGTATCAGCAAAATCCTTCAGGCCGGGCGTGCACTTTTCATAGATAAAGGAAAAATGCTCCCTGCCGTCCACATTTGCGTACACGACGGGGTAAATATCGGCCGCAAACAGCTCGTTTAAAACATCGTACACGGAAGCGTCGAAGTAATTTGCGAGCAGAATTTCCTCCGTGACGTTATCGCGGACGAACGCGCCGTTATAGATGATAAGCGGAAAGTGTGTGTTGAGCCCCTTGGTGACCGTTTTCGCGGTGACGAGCGAGCGCGCCGTGGCGTAGGAAAACAGCATGCCGCGCGAAGTTAGCGTGTTGATCGTTTCCGCCGTGAACGGCGAGACGGTTTGGTCATGGCGCAATAATGTGTCGTCTAAATCGGTGACGTAGAGCGTTTTTGCGTTTTCCATAGTTTTCCCTCACTTTTGAATTTCGGCGATGAGATAATGGCGGAGCTTTTCGAGGTCGTCTTCGGGGAGGTCACAGGTCTCGCCCTCGAACCAGATCTTCATGGCGCGCTCGGGCAAGTATTTTAGGCTTTGTGGGACGTTTTCCGCCATCCACATCCCGGCTTCGTATTTTGATAAAATGCGGCGCTCCCGCTTAAACGACAGGATGCGGCCTAAAATGAGGACGTTGCTCGCGAGGTAGCGCGGCTTGTAGCTATGAAAATCGTAGTTTTCGACATCGGCGGAGATGCCCTGCCAGAAGTCTTCATCGGAAATATCCGAGAAAATTTCGCGCGGCGGCGGGCCGTACAGCGTGACGCCGCACTGCAAAATGAGCTTGATGTAGCTTGTGACGTCGGCGTCCGGGAATTCGTGGTCGAGCACGTAGCATTCAAAACTGGGGTCATGCAGTCGCTGTTCGACGCGCTTGCGCCAGAAATCGCTGTAATGGAATACGCAGTTACCAGGCGTTCGCCACGGCTGCACGTCGCAGAGCTTCACGGCGGAGAGCTCTACGGGGCACGGGCTGCCGTCGATTTCGAGCAGATCTTGTGCGATTTTGAGCTTCGTTTCGATTTTGGGCGCGTCTTTCACGACGACCAAAATGTCCAAGTCGCCGGACGCGGGCTGAAACGCACCGAGGGCTATGGAGCCGTGCAGGTACACGCCGACGAGGTTCTCCTTCGCGTGCGTTTTCCAGCTTTCCGTAATGCGGGCGAGCTGGGATTTGATTTTGAGAGACAGAGTTTGGCAGGATAGCAGATGGTTCACAAACCCTTCTGCTTCGCAGTATTTTTCTTTTATTATATACCGCTTTTTTTCACCGTGTCAACCCAAAATAGTTTTATAAAAATCAAATCAGTTCTGCGCTTCCTCGCGGTTTGCAGAACGGTACTGGGTGGGCGAAACGCTGTATCGCCTGTAAGTTTAAATTACACGTTCATATCCCTATACAAAAGAAAGCCGCTGCGGTTTCCCGTATGGGAGGCCGCAGCGGCTTTCTTTTGTATCACCTATTAAACTATCGTCTTATTTTGATTTTCATTTTCCGTCGGCTTTTCGAGCTTGCGAATCACCTTTGCAGGGTTCCCGGCAATAAAAACGCTTTGCGCTTTCTCCTCGATTCGGGAAAGGACAGCCAAAACCTTTTTTATATTCTCCTCTCTTGGGAGAATGGTATGAATGTTTACCTCCGGATGCTCCGCAGCGAACGCTTTCAGGAAGTCCAACAGGTTGTCCTTCGTTTTCATGTAATCCTCGATGATCACGCTGTCGCTGAATCCGAGCTGTTTCAGCAGGATCGCGGAAACCACGCCGGTTCTGTCTTTTCCCGCGCCGCAAAAGTACAGCACATTGCTTTCCGCCTTCAAAATGACGCAAATGATCCGCTCCATCTGTCCATCTATCATCTTGATATAAGCATCGGCAACAGACTCCGGAGATTCTGGTATGCCTCCGCCCCCGGTAACAGGCAGATGATAGTAGGTAAACCCGCTTTCCGTCTCCAGTCTGCACGGCTTTTCTGCATATTCCGTCTTTTCCCGCAGGTCAATGATTGTAGTAACGCCATTTTTTCGCAGCCAGCTGACTTCTTCATCCGAAAGGTGCCCCGGATAATCGCTTCTGATATACCGCAAGGTTCCCGTGGGCAGCGCTCTCGTATTCCTCGTTGATTTCAGCAAAGAACCCATACGGCTGTCCTCCAATCCTCCTTTTGGCAAAAATTCATTGTTTTGCAAAGACATCCTCCTCATTGTTTTTTATGCACATCCCCTGGCTCATCCCCATGGCCTCATAGCCGTTTTTCTTTTCCCGTGTATTCGCGAGACACTCCCAAATCTGTTATAAAAAGCCAATACGCAAAATCTGTTAATTAAAAGCATACGCCGATTATCTCATGAGTCTCATTCCTTGCAACAAGGCTAATAGAAGCCTTATTTACTAATGTACCTATACGTTCTTCAAATCTTTCTTTTGGATATTGGGAACCTAAGTCCGTATGTTTCAAGAAATCAATATATTCATCGGCTGCCAGCCTTTCTTCTCAAATTACATATCTCAAACTGCGCGGAACCCTCTCCGCTGATAAAGGCGCAGAAGTCATGCAGAGCGTGGAGCAATACGCATGGGAGAAGGCTGCCGCTTTCCGCGAAGATCAGGGCAAATACCATCCCGTAGACCAGGGCGAAGCAGATCTGGAGCACTGTTTCCCCCAATTCCGCGCCGCCAGCTATGTTCAGAATGTGGCTCAGCCCGAACAGGACGGAGGAGATCATCATTGCCTTTCCCACGCCGTGCCCCAGCCACGCTCCGCAGATGATGCCCCGAAAGAAAACTTCCTCCGCCATACCGATTCCAAGCGTCAAAAACAAGTTTGCTAAAATCAATGCCGCACCGCCGTTAAAGTTTATTCCCGCCGCAAAAGGGGAAAGGGCAATGAGCAAAAGCGGCGAAAAATAGAGCATTCTCTTTGCCGCCCCTTTTTCCGCACTGCGAAATCCCAGCTTTGAGATTCCTTTGTATCGGATGATGGAATTCGCCAATGTGATAATTACAAGCCCCCAGATCACAGCACCCCTGATCAGCGCGGAGGGAATGCCCTCTATTCCCGTGATCACCACGATTGCTCCTTGCGCGAAAAAGAACAGTAGCAGCACAAGCATTGCCCCGGTGGTTTTCAGTACGATTCTGTCTTTCCGTTTCATTTTGAGCCTCCTGTCCCATTCCCCGGCAATGTGCCAAAAGAAGTTCTGTCAATGCGTTCTGTCTTCCACAAAATCGGAAACCGCTTCTTTGATTTCCTCTGCGTGTCCCGTCAGCAAATGCCCGCCACTTTCAAAGGAAATGAACGTGCAATTTGGGAATCTTGCTACCGCCCTCTCCGTTTCGATGTAGCTTGCCAGCTTATCGTCCTTTGCGTGGAAAATCAGCGTGGGAACCTGTAAATCCTCAATCGGATACTCCCCAAAGTCCCTCGCCATATCGGGGTTGGTAACGGAAGCGTCCAGTATCACGCCGACTTTTCTGTCGTTTATGGGCAGCATACTGTAAATGGTGGACGGCTCCATCCCCATGATTGGCTCAAACATAGGGCTTAACAGGAACATGACGTAATCGTTGCACAGGAACGGGGGCGGCCCGGCATATTCGGCATATTTCTCCGGCTTCTCCACAGGCGGCATGGCGGAGCAGTATAAAATCAGACCCTTCGTGCGCTGGGGATAATCAAGGGCAAATCGGATCGCGACGCTGCCGCCTGCCGATGTGGCCAGCAGGTAAACCTTGTCAATGCCCAGCTTGTCCAGCAGCTCCACATAGGCCGCCGCCTGCCTGGCGGGCGTTCCGTCGCCGGAAACGTCGCTTCCCAGGTATCCGAACCGTGAGGGAGCGATGATCCGATAGTCGGAGCAAAAGTCCTTACAGGTGTCATAAGCCTGGTCATAGCCGCCGAAAATGCCGTGGACGGATAAAATCACCTCGCCCTCACCCGAATCGACATAGGTTATTTCGCCGTAGCTTAATGCCGCCGTCTGGGCATTGTAAGCGGCAAGACGGTTTTTGCTTTCTCTCACCGCCGCGCCGCATCGTATCCCCTGAACAAGAAAGTAAATTGCCAGAGCAAGGAATACTCCCCCCACTATGTAACTCCACATTCGCTTACACCTTCTCTTTTCAGTCACTGATTTCGTAAAATCAAACCTCCAGACACTTCGCCCGCTGAGCCAGCTGTTCGATCAGCCGGTTTACGATTTTCGGCTGGTCGGTGTTGGAGTTGTGCCCGGCATCTTTGATCCATTCCAGGGGAATTCCGGTGTCCTCATGCCACGCCTTGTTGTATCGAATACAAGACCCCGCCTTGTCCTGTTCGCCGCAGATGAGCAGGGCGGGGCATTTGATTTCATACGACAAATCCCGCTCCACCGCCTCGGCAAGGATTCGGAAGCCGTGACCGGCAATCTTTGCGTAGCGCTTCTGGTCGCCGTCATACACCAGCATCATGTCCCACATCAGGTTCCTTCCGTATTCCGTCAGGGCAACGCCCTTTGTCCCAGACTTTAAGAGGGCCTTCCACGGATAGTGGCGATAGACTGGCTCCATTCGTTTCAGCAGCCAAAGCTCCGGCGTTGTCATATACTTTCGTTGCAGCGGCGCGGAGTCGATGGACACAAAGCCCTTCAGCTTTTCGGGGTAAGTTTGCGCATACGCCTGTCCCACATAGCCGCCCATAGACTGCCCCACGATAACGGGTTTTGTGATTCCCTCCTGCTCCAAAATTCCGTCCAGCCACCTTGCCTTGTCCATCAAATCGAAGCCAAAGGCAAAGGGCCAGGAGGCGGCGTGGCCGGGGGCGTCCCACACAAGGACATTGTATTTCCCCTGAAAATACACGATTTGTTTGTCAAACAACCGATGATCCGCTGTCAGACCGGGCAGAAACACCAACGTTACCCCGTCCGGTGAAATCAGATGCACCCAATAATGGATTTTGCCCAATGGTGTCGAATATGTTCTCTCGTTCATACTTCCTCACTCTCCCGTTTTGCACCAATCCTTTTCTCCCAAGGAGAGGGCATAAGGCTGCGCCCAATCCTCGGTGTCGTAGAAGGTGGCGGTCAATTCCCGCTGGTCATAGACGCAGCTCCAGCAGGTCTTCTCCCCGCCGTTCTCGCCGGGGAAGTTGCTCTGCGCCACAGCCGCCAGCGAGGTGCGGACTTCCTCGGCGGTCATCACGCCCTTTGCCGCATCCCGCCGCCGGGTGAGCGTGTTAAAACGCACATAGGACTGGCCGCTGCCGGAGGTGCCGTCGTCCCCGTGGAGATAGAAGTTGGTCACCACCGGGGTGTCGGTCACTACCATCTCGCCGTCTTTCCATTCCACCGCCACGCTCCGCCCGGCAGCGTCGGAGAGGGAGAAGTGCTGGGCGCGGCCCAGGGAAAAGTGCATATCATACTGCGAAAGCAATTCCAACGCTTCCTCTACATTCGCCGCCTTGTCCAGCAGCAGCCGCAGACCGGAGACAATGGTGATGTCCGGTTTATCGGTATTCTGGTCGATGCCCTCCTCGTGGCTCACCATGAGATCAGCCACGCACAGGCCCTTTTCGTTCATGCCGTCCAGGATAGCGTAGACGGAAGCCAGTGCCATGAACTTATCTCCCATGCTTCCATCGGGCTTCCAGTCCTCCCCAAAGCCCAGGAAGTTCAAATTGCAGGTGGCGATGGACTCATAACCATTTTTGGGGATGGTATGTACCAGCATTTTGTCACATTCCTCCCAGCCGAAGTTCCGGCCAAAGAGGGCCGCACCGTCGGGACTTGTCACCGTGACGGTGGAGCAGCCGTAGTTTCCCCCGGCGGTGGAGGTGTCCGGCTTCCAGATGCCATGAGAGAGGAATGAGGCGATGTAGTCTCCCATCTCGGCGTCGCTTTTTGCCCCGCCCTGCTCCAGAAATCCATCGAAGCCATAATCTCCCTTATATTCCATAGACCACAGATGATCATCCAGCTTCTCGATGGTCATAGCCGCCGTGAGTTGGGTGCCGAACATGGTCCACGCCCCCGCAAGGGCTGCAATCAGCACAGCCGCAATAACCAGAAGCGCGATTATCGCCTTTCGATGTTTCACCAAAGAAGACGAGTCCACCGCGCCCGATTTCAAAAGTTCTTTTTCCGTAACGTTCATTTTCATATGCTCCTTCCTTGCCCATCGGGACGCACAGCAAGCAGGGAACGAGACCAAGCGCCATGCCGATCACCGAACGCACCACATGATACTTCTTCTGGTGATACGCCTTGTCCATGTGCTCCGTTCCCGGCAAACGGATGCGCTTGACGTTGGCAAACAGCACCCAGTCCAGGAAAAAGCAGTCGTACCAGTCCACCAGCAGCCATAGACCGTATGCGTACAGGAAGCCGGTCTTGAAATCCGTCGCTCCTGCCGCAAGCGCCAATGCTGTCAGAATGGATAAAGCCAGCAACACTGCAAAGCCCTTTTTCAAGAACACCGGGGCACTGAGCACCTCGGTGGGAATGCGCTCATGGGTTTCAAAATATTTCTCCTGAATGTCCTTGGGGTAATCGTGGATCCACCAAACCGGATTTTTGCACAGTGGGATCATGATCAGGCAGGTAAAAAAGCGCGGTGAGCAGCATGGCAAGAGCGTTCTCCGGAAAACCGCTCTCAAGCGCCCCCGCCGCCGTTTGTACATCGGAAAAGGGAAGCCATGTGTGCACATTTCCCGCAAAGAGGTTATACAGGAGATCTGGTACGCAGCACAGTGCGCGCAGGGCAATGGCGGGCAACAAATGCTTACAGGTAAGGCCGTGATCCGAAAATCGTTCCTTTCTGACAATGGCCACGATGGTGATGCCCAGTCCGGCAATGCCGAACTGAAAGATGCCGCCCATGAACAAAACCCGCAGCACAATCGGAATCTCGGTGTCGACGGCGATGTTGTCGATCTCCCTGCCGAAAACGGTATAGATGACAAGAACCAGAAGGGACACACCGGCGATGATCCACAAATCTGTATCCAGTTGTTTCTTTCGTTCTTTTGTCAGCATGACAGCGTCCTCCCTGATTCGGTTTCTATCTTGTTTGTATTCTCGTGAAGCGTTCCGAAGGAACAGCAGCCAAACTCCCATGCCTGCTGGCGCAGGCACCGCAACGCATGAAAGCCCATTTACAGTGCCGCAAACACCCCGCAGCCCCGCTTCTTCAGCCACAGATACAGCACCCCGCAGAGAACAAGGTTCAGCCCGATGAACGCTCCCATGTATCCCGCAAAGCCCAGCTTCCAGCCGGGGAACAGCAGAAAGCCCACGTAGAAGAGGACGGTGTAAGCCCAGCCGCCGAACATGGCGATCATCACTCCCATGCTCTGCTTGATGACCGTGATCTCCTGCGTCCAGTTGAGATTGGGCATTTTCAGCCCCATAAAGAGCCCGAACAGCGCCGAGAGCATTACAAAAGACAGCGTCTGAACTGCCGCAAGCAAAAGATCCAGCGGGGCAAAGGGGTAGACCATCGCCAGACACAATAGGCAAAACAGCATGGGGATGCCGGTGAGCAAAAGCTGGAGGGACAGCTTCGCCCGGAGCGCCTGCCAGGGCTTCACGGGCAGGGACTGCATCAGCCACAGGGATTTACCCTCCAGTGATACGGAGGGAACTGTCATATCGTTCATAGAGGCGATCATGCACCCCATGGCGCACAGTAGCACCGGAACGCTGCCCGGCTTTTCGCCGAACACGCCACCCAGCAGTTCGATGAGTGCTCCGCCCTTCCAGAGAAGCGCCACGCCGCAGACGGGCAGCATCAGGATGCCCAGACCGCAGTTGAGCATATAGTTGGGGCTGGCGAGAAACCGGGAAAATTCTTTCCCCAGCAGGGCCAAGGAGACGCTTTTCTGCCTGACGGCGGTTTCCTTATAGACCTTCCGTTCCGATTTCCCGGTGGAGGTGGCCAGCTTCAAAAAACTGCGGGAGATGAGCGCCCACATCAGGGCGAACAGCGCCGCCACAACCAGAGAAATAACCAAACAGGGAATCGGATCGCCCACGCCCACCTGGCCAAACAAATAGATGGGATAGGCAGCACCCTTGACCGCTTCGCCAAAAGCCAGCGCGTTTGACAGAAGCCGGCTGATCAGGGTCTGCGCCTTGAACACCACGAAGTAGTACACGGCAAAGAAGATCAGAGAGACGATGACGGTGATCAGACTCTTGCGCTTCAGCTTCAGGCTGATCTTCGCCACCACAAAGCCCAGGGCGCAGGAAACCGTCATGACAAAGACGGAGATAAGCGCGGTAAGCAGAAGCCCACCCAGCAGGTTGGTCATGGTGAATGCCGCCTGGATCCAGTAGACAAGGATCGCCGGAAGCATCACCACGCCGGAATACAGAAGACCCATGAGGTAAACCGTCACAAGCCGGGAGACCATTAGCATGGAAACCGGAATGGGCAAAGACAGCAGCAGGTCGTTGTCCTTTGGCAGGTACAGCGTGGAGTAGGTGTTGAACACGCTGCCGAAAGCCCCCAGCAAAACGGCGATCAGCCCCATCATGGCAAAGTAGAGCCAGTCCACACCGGCAGCGTGGAGCGGAGCGCAGAGGGTCTTAGCCAAAACTGCGAACATCCCGCCCAGGATACCTGCCATCAGAAGGGCAAAGAGGACAAAATAGGCTGCCGTGGCCCCCTTGGAGCGGGCCTTGTTCTTTTTCGCGTTGTAGAAATAGCTGCGGAAAAGTTCCGCCATCTCCTTTTTTACCAATACTTTCAGCATGATTCTCCCTCCAGTTCCAGGAACACATCCTCCAGAGACTCGTCCCCCTTGACCTCCTCCATGGTGCCGGAGCGGATGAGTTTTCCGTTTTTGATGATAGCCACCTTGTCGCAGAGCTTTTCCGCCACCTCCAGCACATGGGTGGAAAAGAAGATGGCGCCGCCCTCATTGCAAACCTGGCGCATCATCTTCTTGAGCAGATGGGAGGCCTTCGGATCAAGGCCCACGAAGGGCTCGTCCATAAGAATCAGCTTCGGCTCATGGAGCCAGGCGGCGATGATGGCTAGCTTCTGCTTCATGCCGTGGGAGTAGGCGGCGATGGGCTGCGCCAAATCGGCGGTCAGTTCAAATGCATCGGCGTATTTGCGGATGCGCGCCTGCCGCTCATTTGCGCCCACGCCGAAAATGTCGGCGATGAAATTCAGGTACTTGATGCCCGTCATGTAGTCGTACAGGTCGGGATTGTCAGGGATGTAGGCAAAGCGCCGTTTGCATTCCAAGGGATTTTCCTTGATGGATATCCCGTCAATGGTGATTTCTCCTGCGTCAAACTGCAAAATGCCCACCACGGATTTTAATGTTGTGGTCTTTCCCGCCCCGTTGTGACCGATAAAGCCGTAAATCTCGCCGGGGGCGATGTGTAAGCTTAGATTGTCCACGGCTTTCTTCTCACCGTAGGCCTTTGTCAGATGTTCGATGTTCAGCATGGTTTTCTCCTCCATCATTTTCATTTTCTAATATTTAAGTTCTGTTTTAACATCCGTTCCCAATAACTCCTGCGCTTTTATTGAAATCATATACCTCATTCAGCTTATCGTGGACGTGTAAAACTTTTGTGTCTATTGTATAGATCTGAAGAGTCTGCCTGGTGCCATAGCCAGAGTGAGAAGCACACCTCTGTGCCTTCGGTGTCCTGCACTTTAAAAACACTACGCGCACTGCAAGCCCCGTGTCTAAGCATCAGGCTCTCTTGTCATAAACGCTCTATTGTACCTTGGTAAAACAATTCTCCAAAACAGCAGGCAATGGATCACCAGCATTACTCCAAAAAAGATTCTTACAGCCCATTCAGGGAACAGCAGTGCAATTCCATTCATATCGCCTCCGCCGAAAAAAACGCACAATATGCTCAGATACAACGGATCAATCAGCAGCATGGCAATCGTGATATAATACAGGCAGGCTTTGAATATTTTGGAATCGGCTTTACAGATTTGAGACGCTGTTAAAGTCAGCACATTTTGAAAACTTCCAGCAGCAGCCCAATTCCGCCCACTGCTGCCAGCAAGCTTCCAAACACCAACCGCGCTGTCAAATCGGAATAATACCGGCTGATATTCATATGGAACAGTACCGCTAAAAGCTCTGCCGCAAACAAGGCACTCCAAATAATAGCTCTTTTTCGTATTGTACTGCACCTTGTGCTTCATGGATTCGGAATTCTATCCTCCGGAATCCCTGCCTGCTTGAGGAAACTATTACCTGCCTGATGTAACATGCTCATGATTTCTCCTTCCGATAAGTGCATCATACCGGTTGCTAAGAAGGAAGCGATCCCATGTGTATATATTACAGTGTTTCGAACATACTGCTCTGCGCTTTTCTCTGATATCTGAAATTCCGCCGCTATCATTTTGATCAGCTCACGGTTATCTTTATCGTCAAGAATCACATCAGAATCTCCCACAGGATAGCAGTCACTTCCATTCAAAAATACAAATTGAAAAAGATTAGGTTCATACAACGCCATTTTTATATAGGCTTGTCCTACCTGCTCAAAAGCATTGACTGACTCACTGGCTGAGGGGCGCATTTTGATGTTCGCGTATTTCAGCGCGTGATCGGCTAACGCCTTACGGAGTCCCTCCATGTTATCAAAGTGCCATACCAGGGGCTGTGTAGAGCAGCCAATTTCCTTTGATAAGGTCTTGATATTGATTGCGGAATACCCATCACGGATCAGCATTTTTAATGCCGCTTCTAAAATAACTTCTTTGGAAATCTGCGTTTTTCTTGCCATTTTAGTTTCCTCCCCCGAATTACAGAAATTATTTTATATAATTCGATTTATATAATAGACTTGATTTAGAGCTTTGTCAAGCACCCTAAATGATTTTTTCAATCAAATCCTACCTGAACCCTACTTCTTGAGTAACCGTCAAACCAACCATCGCCTTGCAACCATCTCTCATCCATGCAACAATAGCGGCAAAGGATCGGATACCCGGCACTGTCATAACAAGGTTGAGTTGAGGAAGATACTTCTCAGTACTTCTGTGAAGATCCACTTCACGATCTCGCTCTGCTCCGGGTTCACTACCATCTCACCGTCAATGTAATCGTAACCGTATGGTGGGTACGAAATCTTGAAGGTGCCGTTGCGGAAGCGTTTCTGAATGCTCCAGATTTCATTTTCTGAAATGGAATGGGATTCACTTTCTGCCAAACTGGACAAAATGGAGAGCAACAGTTCGCCCTCCATCTTTCCGGTGTCAATATTCTCTTTTTCGAACAGGATGTAAATACCCATTGAACAGAATCGATATTTCTTAATGCGTGATAAAGATTGGGAAAAGATTTTTGCAGATATTGAAGAAAATAAAGAATCTTTTGGTCGTTATTATCCTCTTTTTAGAGTGAGGATAGAAAGCGATGGTTTGATGGATATGAGCATTGCTTTATTAATTAATGATGACTTGTATGCTTATAGTAAAGAACTGGCTGAACAGGAGGAAGAATAAAAGAACGTTATTTTCCGTTACTGTCCTCAACTCCTGACTTGCAATATCAACATGTATATGGTAAGATAAAAAACAGAAAATACAAAAAAGGATGATGAATTATGGAACAAAAATTTTATGTTTGTGAACATTGTGGAAAAATTGCAGCGATTGTTAAGGAAAGCGGCGTTCCGCTGATGTGCTGCGGGGAAAAAATGAAAGAGTTGATTCCGGGTGTCACAGAGGCAGCAGCAGAAAAACATATTCCTGTTTGTGTAGTAAAGAATAATCAGGTGACGGTGACAGTAGGTGAGGTTTCTCATCCAATGCTTCCGGAACACTATATTGAATGGATTTCTCTTGAGACAAAACAGGGAAATCAAAGAAAGGTTTTAAAGCCTGGTGATAAACCGCAGGCATCCTTTGCTATTTGTGAAGGTGATGAAGTGGTTGCCGCATATGCGTACTGCAATCTGCACAGTCTCTGGAAAAAAGAAGTGGAGGAGAAAAAACAGGAGGAGAAGATGCCGGATGGCGATTACATAGTATGTAAATGTAACCACGTTAGCTACTATGATATTATTGATGAGGTACATAAACACAGCAACATGGAAGAGCTTCTTAAAGTTTTTGAAGATGTAAGAGACACAACACGGTGCTCTACAGGATGTGGAGGCTGCTACGATAAGGTTATGGATATTATTTCCAGAACTATTATGGGATAGAAGGACAAGGGGACGGTTCTCTGTCCGGATTATCACAACATACCTCAACTACCAAGCACCCGGGAAGGCATGGTAGTTGAATAAAAATCATTTATGAATGAAAAAGAAAGCCATTGTATCATTAGTTTGGTACGGTGGCTTTTCAAAATTAACGCTCCATGCTATAATCCCTATATAGAATTCCTCTGTACATCGGAGGAAAAATACTTCAAAAAAACAATTCATCAGATTAAAAGCGATCGGGAGATGGCTTAACCGTGCAGCTCAATCCTTAGCTGAAGCACTGCGACTGGTAGCAAGCAAAAAACTCGATGTTGAATTCACCGAACTTGTCACCGGTTATCGTCTCAGGACTGGGGCTGAAGCCTCCTATGTCGATATCTATCTTTACGATAGTCTATAAAAATGAACAAAATCCGTTCCATTACATTCGGAAGCAACGTCCAGTAATTTTCGCTTCATCGGCCCGTCTCCGACAATATGGAGCTCTGTCGGAATGCCGACCTGATTCACATGGAAAATCGCCTGAATTCCACGTTCTATCCCTTTTTCATGCGCCAATCGGCTCACCATTACAACATGAAGTTTCCCTTCCTCATATGCCACAGGGTTTGCTTTTGACTGGCTCAAAATTTGTTCGTACCGATGAAAGTTCCTTACAGTAACACACTTTTGCTCCAGATCCGGCATGACATGGAGGAACGCATTGCGGCATCCGTCTGAACAAGCTGCGATTTTATCAAAAGCAAGGTACAGTTCATTGTTCTGCGGATGATTGGCTCCGCACTTTTCATAATCACAATGCAAAAAAGAAATTTTTTTCTTCGCGCGCACTTTTTGCAGCACGAATTCGTTCACGCCGCCGTAAAAGGAATGGATATCCCCATTCTGAAGATAAGAAATCGCCACATCGTATTCTTCCGCAAGAGGTTTCTGGCTAAGAGATATCAAACGCATTACAAACGGACGGCCGAGCAGTTTGCATAATGCTGCCAATACACCACGCGTCAGCTTGTCCCGTAAGCAATTTTTACTTTCCGCCTGGCTAACCCCAAGAAAGCGAAAAAGGGATGTACAGGTCTGAATCTCAACGGTTGGCGGGAGATGATCGATGTATTCGCCGGACTTGCTGAACAGATATAGGGTAATATCATATTTTTCCGAAACACCCCACAGGAGATTGTACAGGCTCTTCTGTACGCCGCCCACTTTCATATTGTTATTGACAATGATGATTTTCTTCATGCTTTGATGACCATTCCACATAGGAGATCAGATCAGGAAAGCTCCTGTACCCGCTCCATAAAAGCCTTATTTTCTTCCAAAAGCTCAGATCGGATTCCAAATCCTTCCGAGCCATGTGTACCATATAAGGAACAGCGGCCAGCCCTAACGAATGTCTTGCCAGGGCGCCCTTATCGAAAAAGAATTTTTCACCGTAGCCGGAAAAGCAGGTTGACGAATCCTTGCTTGTGGCCGCAATCACTTCACTGTAAGAATAAATCCTCAAATGCTTGCGAAAGCACTGAACAATAAAATCAGTATCCTCTCCATAAGAATACCGGCATCCTCCGCCGAATAACTCTGTGAAGTGCAGATCGTGCTTCAGAACAGAACTGCGGCGGACAGCCAACGCACATGTGCCATAGCGAAGGGCTCTGAAAAAAGGAAGCTTTCCGGCCTTAGGCTTTCGGCATTTATATACATTCCCGTTTTTCGTATATCTTGTGCCAAATACGATCATATCTGCATCGGGGAAGCGCTGAAATCCCGCGCTAATCATCCGGGGCATATCAGGCTCATATGTCAGATCGTCATCAGCAAATAACAATATTTCACCTGATGCCAATGCCAGCGCCAGGTTGCGGTTTTTTCCCACCCCTCTTGTGGCTGTGGTCAGCATCTTCACGGAATTAGATCCGACCGTCATCTCCTGATAGGAAAACTTGTCAGCCTGATTTGCGAATACAACATCACAATCATGAATGTTCATGGTATCATGTTTTGAAAAGTCGTACTGATGCATGGTTGCGCAGAGAATCTCAATATTCTTACATTCGCTCATCATTCGCCCCTTTTCACACAGCTCAATAAGAAACGCATAACCTGGTGCGCAGAATGCGCACCAGGTACGCGTCTGTTCCTTATCGAATCATCTTGCCGTCCTCGGCAAACGCATACTGACCGGCTTCTACCGGCAGGCCGTTGGTCATGGTGATCCAATAGCTTCTGCCATGGACCACCTCGCCGGTGGAGGTTCGGACATAGTAGTAGTTGTCCCCGATCTGGATCAGGCCGGCTCCTGTCCGGATGCCGTCCACATAGTAGTACAGGCTACCGTCCTCTGCTACGATGCCATTCTTTACTTCCGGATCTTCTGGTTCCTCAGGCTCCGTCTCGGGCAGGATCATTTTGCCGTCATTCGCGAATTGATACTGACAAGCTTCTACCGGCAAACCGTTGGTCACGGTGATCCAGTAGGTTCTGCCATGTACTACCTCGCCGGTGGACGTCCTGACATAGTAGTAGTCATCGCCGATCTGGATCAGGCCCGCGCCGGTCAGAACGCCATTCTCATAGTAGTACAAGCTGCCGTTTTCCTCCACGATGCCATTCTTCGTTTCGGTTTCCTCCGGGAAGACGATCTTACCTGTCTCATCGAACTGATAGATTCCCTCGTCCAGCAGGCCGTTTGTCTTTGTGATCCAGTAGCTGCAGCCACACACAAAGGCGCCGGAGGAGGTTCTTGCGTAATAGTAAGAACCATCGATCAGCATCAAGCCGTTGGCAATGATAACACCGTCAATGCAATAGTAATAATTGGAGGAGCTTTCATCGAAATAGATTCCGTTGATGGAGGTGTCCGCAAAGTGTGCAATGACGCCGTCTTCACCGAAGGTGTAATTGATTCCGGCAGGCAGCGCCAGTCCGTTGGTCTTCTCGACGAGATACTGGTTCTTTTCTGCCGTAGCCTTGCAGGCCTTGGAATCTTCTCCGAAGTAATAGTAGTTGACCTCGCCGTCCTCCTTGACAACGCGCTTCAAACCGGCTTCTTCTTCGATGATGCCGCTGTTGAGCCAATAGGTGTCCGCTCCGACGCTGTAAACACCGGTAACGTCGCTCTGGAATACGCCTTCCGCATCAAAGACGCAGCGGGCTTCTTCCGTTGCTCCATCGGGGACCAGTGTCGTGATTCCGGTAGCCGCGTATCCGGTTTCGGTGTCCAGATAGTAGGTATTGCCGTCAATGACTGTCCAACCAGTCTTCTGCAGTTCGCCGTCCTTGTAGTACTGCTTGCCGTTCACATCCGTAAACCAGCCGTTCCAGAACTGCCACTGTGCATACAGCGTCATATCTCCGGTCAGTTCAAGAATTGCACCCTCATCCGCATAGTATGCACCGGAGCCGTCCTCTGCGGTGTTCCAGCCGGTGAACTTATAGTTCTCGCGGGTGAAGGTATTGGCAGTCAGCTTGGTGTCTCTACCCTGAATGAATACCTGCGGCTCCATGCTGCCCTCGCCGCCGTTGGCGTCGAAGGTGACGGTGTGCTTCACCAGCAGTGTAGCAGTAAAGGTGGCCTGATAGGTCACATTTCCGGTCACAGAGCTGACTTCCGGCGTCCAGCCGCTGAAGGTGTAGGTATAGCTATCATCATCTGCCTTGGTGGGTGTCTCACCGTCATAGCTGGGCATTGTGCCGTAGGCCACGTTCTCGTCCGTTTCCAGAACCGCACCATCGGCATTCTGCCAAGTGACCGTGTAGGTCTTGGCAGTGGCCTCATACACAGCGGTATAGGTCACATCGCCGGTCACAGTGCTGACTTCCGGTGTCCAACCAGTAAAAGTATATGTGGCGCTATCATCTTCTGCCTTGGTGGGCGTCACACCGTTATACTCGGGCACAGTGCCGTAGGTCACGTTTTCGTCTGTCTCCAGAACCCTGCCGTCGGCATCCACCCAGGTGACGGTGTAGGTATTTACAGTCTCATCGTACTGCGCCGTGTATTCCGCGTTGCCGGTCACAGCGGTGATCTCCGGCGTCCAGCCCGTAAAGGTATAGCTGTACTGAGCATTGCCCACCTTGGTAGGCGTCTCGCCGGAATAGACAGGCGTAGTGCCGTAGGGCACCTGCTCTGTCTTCAGCACGGTGCCGTCCCAGTTCTTCCAGGTGATGGTGTACTGGTTTATCGTCTCTTCAAAGACAGCTGTGTAGGTAATGTCGCCTGTGACGGTATCCACTGCGGGAGACCAGCCATTGAAGGTGTAGCTGTATTGGGCATCGCCGGTCTTAGTGGGCGTCGCACCGTTATACTCGGGAGTAGTGCCGTATTCAACATTTTCGTCCGTCTCCAGCACGGTGCCGTCCCAGTTCTTCCAGATAACCGTGTAGGTGTTGATGGTATCGGTGAACACGGCGATGTACTCCGCTTCACCAGTGACAGGCTGAATCTCAGGTGTCCAGCCGCTGAAGGTGTAGGTATGCTCTGCATCGCCGGCACGGGTGGGCGTCTCGCCGGTGTAGGTGGGAACTTCACCATAGGCCACCTGCTCAGTTTTCAACTCTGCGCCATCCCAGTTCTTCCAGGTGATGGCGTACTGGTTGACAGTCTGTGTGTAAATGGCCTTGTAGGTAATGTCGCCAGTCACGGCGGAAACCACAGGATCCCAGCCAGTGAAGGTGTAGGTATATTGGGCATCGCCGGTCTTGGTGGGCGTCTCGCCGTCATAGGTGGGAACGGTGCCATAAGCCACATTCTCGTCCTTCTCCAGTTCGGTACCGTCCTCGTCTACCCAGGTGACCGTGTAGGTATTGATCTGCCACTGGGCATAGAGGGTCAGGTCCTCGGTTACGGTAATCGTAGCGCCGTTTTCATACATTGTGCCAGTGCCATCGGCATTCGTGTTCCAACCGATGAAATCATAGCCGTCACGGGTAAATATAGCCTCGCCTTCACTCGTCATATCCGGCATAGGAACTTCTGTGCCAGCGGGGACATCTACACGCACCACATCTCCGTCTGCGCCATTCGGATCCAGCGTCAAATTGAATGTCTCGACCTTATCGCCCCAATAACCGTTCAAATAGGGAATGGTCGTGCCCGCAGCGATCTCAGCAGTCTCGGTGTAACTGCCGTCCTCATTATGGAGCTTGGCAGCGGTGATGGAGATGGTCACCGCACTATTCTCGTTTGCATTGTACTGATAAGTCGTGGTTGCTGCACCTGGCGTACCCTTCTGAATGTATTTACCGGCACCGCCGCTGGAGCAAATGTCTGCGCCGCCAGCGGTGGTATAGATAGCACCGACTGCCGTCAGAGTGCCGTTTACGTCAACTTTAGCATCCCTCAAGTCGCTATTAGAACGGTTATATGACTTACCAGGCGCATAGGCCACAGACTTAAATTTGCAAGGACCCCAGACGAAGTTGTCGGAGTTCCATTCGTCACTGTCATAAATATAGACATTCTTACCGCTGGAAACAGTCAAACCTGCATCTTCGGCAATATTCACCTGAACGCCAGCCAGCAGAGCGGCGTCCTGGTTGATAGTCACGTTTCCGGACTGAATATTAATAGTGATATTGTTGGTTATCGGCAACACATAATCTGCCGAGTCGATACGTTGCAACCCGAGCTTCAGTGACAGCGTATTCAGCGCAGCTTCGCCGTTCACTGTAAAGACAAGGCGATCTGTCTTTTCGTCATAATCCTTGGTAAAGCTACCGGAGGACACTTTGAACATACCGTTGTCGCCAATAAAATTGATTGCGGTGGTATTTATTTTGTCCGACATAAAAATGCCGCTGTAAACCTGTTCATTTGCGCCGGCATTCAGTGTCAAAGGAACTTCAATGTTCTGCACGAAATACTGCGAAAACGGAAATACCTTGTTCCCGCTAAAAGCTATAGTGGCAGTATTATTGCCGCCGCGGAAGTCGGCAATCTGGTAGAACTCATACACTGTTGCGCCGGATTCCGCCAACACAGCCCCGCTGCCAGAGATAAAGCCCCAAGCATATAGGTTGCCGCCGCTCTTGACCGTGATAGAACTTCCATCTGCCATATTAATATAGCCGTAATCACCCACGGTGTGGCCTTGCTGACTACCGGCAGAGGCGTAATAACTGCCGCCCAGACTGATGGCACCATTGACCGTGATGGAACTGCCAGCGCCCATCGTCAGCGTCCGAAAAGGCTTAGACGCCGGAGCTGTACGCAGTACCGGGGGAGTATCCGTATACAGCGTCTTTGCATCATCAAAGGGAATCAAAAGGGTGATCCCGGTCGGGATCGTATAGCTTCCACTGATCGTGCCATTGCCAATCAGCGTGATCTTATTCTGATTATTTGCCTGTGCGTAGACAATTGCCGCACCCAGATCGTCGAAAGCCTGATTTCCCGTCTCAAACACAGCTACGTTATTCGGAACAAATTTTGCCGTGATCGTGCAGTTTTCTTCCACTTTCAATGGCGTGGAAGCGGTCGTTGCGACATACTTGCCGGTGGTAACATTATACCAGCCCATGAATTGATACCCATTATTGGGCGTTGCCGCAAGCTGATAGGCGGTCATGGAGCTTTGGGTCCTGGAGGTTTCTTCTGTAATTGCCGTTCCGTCTACGGTATAACTTCCGTTTTCAGCCGGCAGGAAGGTCGTAATGGCCGTCACATCGGCAACCAACGCCACATTGGTCAGCGTGATAACACTGGCATCTGTGATGCTGTTGGATTTGATATAGACTTTGATTGACTCACCGGCTGCCAATTCCTTGGAATAGCTGCCGCCTGTGGTGACAGTCGTTCCGCCCACCTGAAATGTTCCACTGCCAACAGTGTAGTCAAAGGACAGCGTTGCCGTAGTGCTCCTGTTATTCTTGATAACCAGTGTAGAATTATAGTGTTTCGTAAAGAATGCCCTGGTACTTATTGCCGAGCCAGTGATTGTCGTTCCACTGGCTGTCCATGCATCATCTGCCGTGCCGGAATAGCTCAGGCCAATATTCGTGTCGCTCAGGCCTGAGACCGTGCCGCTTGTCGCTGCAAAGGCGGTCAGCGTAAACGTTGGCGCGAGGGAAAATAGCAGCACAGCAGCAAGCATCAGCGCCGTGAACCGCTTGAATACTCGGTTAATCATAATCGTTCATCTCCTAACTTTTTTCTCTCTTGATTGAAGTTCAAAATAAATGCTCAAACCAATTAAACAAGAAAGGAAAGACCAAATAAACGCAGGGTGAAATGATCCCCAGAGTGTCGCTTCTTGCCGAAAAAGCTCAAGAAAAAATCTCAAAATCCCATATGAAATCATGAAAAAAGGATACACTTCTCCTTTTGTTTCCCCGTTCCATACTTTTCTTCCGTATATCCCGATAAATATCGTATAAAAAATGATTTCGATTTCTCTGATCGGCCATGTTAAATTATTGGAAGCAAAAAAAGGAATGATTGTCCCCTTGCAGCATCCCGTTACAAGGCAATCAATTCTCCCAAATATTAAGGTTATTACTAAACCAATGGCACATATATCAAACATTTTTGAATATTTGATCTTCCAAAGCTTAGCAATTATCCAGAACGCTATTGGATCAAAAAATACTGCTCCATACAACCTCATATTCGCTGCTGTTTTTAGATTACCGAGTGCTTCTATAACTGCCAATAATTTAAGATTAAACATACCTACAAGCATGAAAAAAATTGTAACAAAAAATATCTCGTACCATTTTCGCTTGAAAGTATTTTTAAAGCACATCAACCATATGTATACGATCAGTCCCGCTAATGTCAGAATAGCTATAAGCGCATGTTGGGATATCCACGTCAGAATTTCATTCAATGTTTCCTCACCTTCTTCCTAGCCCGGTCGCTTTCCTCTATGTACTGTCAGATATATAACGAGACTTCGAGGCCTTTGTTGGGTAAAACTCATTTCTCCCGGGGCGGCCCAAGCCAATTTCGTGCCGGAGCCGCCCGGTTGAATTACCATCCGTGGAAACGCGCTGATTCAGAAGACAATCTTGCCGGTTTCGTCGAAGGTGTACTGCTTGGATTCGAGGGGATAGCCATTTGTTACCGTGATCCAATAAGTGCGGCCGTGGACGATTTCGCCGTTGGAAGTCTTGGCGTAATAGTAGTCTCCGTCAATCTGAATCAGACCGGCTCCTGTCCGCACGCCATCCACATAGTAGTACAGGCTTCCGTCCTCTTCCACAATGCCATTCTTGACCTCCGGCTCTTCCGGATCAGGATCGGGGTCGGGGGTAGGCTCGGGTTCAGGCTCAGGATCAGGTGTGGGATCCACGGCCGGAGGATCGATCATCTTGCCGGTCTCATCAAACGCATATTCTCCGGCAGGAAGCAGACCGTTGGTCACCGTAATCCAGTAGGTACGGCCATGGACGAGTTCGCCATTGGACGTCTTTGCATAATAGTAGTTGCCGTCGATCTGAATCAAGCCGACTCCTGTCCGCACGCCATCCACATAGTAGTACAGGCTTCCGTCCTCTTCCACAAT
>ERZ1026966.52-NODE-52-length-62392-cov-10.222580_pt1 | contig 62392 bp, 58 predicted proteins | sample MGYA00519296_ERZ1026966 | MGnify/ENA primary metagenome ERZ1026966 (study PRJEB26926, sample SAMN06164478) | human gut metagenome | biome: ENVO:00009003; feature: ENVO:2100002; material: ENVO:00002003 | host: Homo sapiens | place: USA | collected 2012 ... | reverse complement strand
TGGCTGCCTATGTCTCGGACTACAAGGCTTTTTCTATTATTCAGGAGGCATTAATATAAAAAGGACGCACGAAGCCCGTGCGTCCCTCTTTCGATCAATCGATCTCAACAACGACCTTTTCGCTGCTGCGTGTTGCTGCGGCACGCATAACAACGCGAATCGCTTTCGCAATGCGGCCCTGCTTGCCGATTACTCTGCCCATGTCCTCTTCCGCAACGTGAAGATGATAGACGACGGAACCGTCTTCCTTGGGCTCATCGAGTGTAACGGAAACCTCTTCCGGCTTTTCAACAAGGCCCTGCGCGATGATTTTCAGTAATTCCTGCATAAGATTGTTCCTTTCTCAAACGAGAAGACGGGCAATCAGATAACACCGTGCTTCTTGAACAGTGCCTTAACGGTATCAGTCGGCTGTGCGCCCTTTTCCATCCAAGCCTTTGCCTTTTCCGGATCAACCTTTACAACGCTCGGCTCTTCCATCGGGTTGTAGTAGCCGATTTCCTCAATGAAACGGCCGTCTCTCGGGTAACGGGAATCTGCAACAACGATGCGGTAGAAAGGAGCCTTCTTAGCACCCATTCTGCGAAGTCTGATCTTAACCATGGTAATTTCCTCCATATTATAAAAAATAAGTTTTATCTATTAACCAACGATTCGTCGGCAATATTTACAATTCAAATATACGTCTTGCGTCAGAAACAAATGAAGTTCGTTTCTTTATCGCATTTACATTGGGAAGCCGCCCATGCCACCCATATCCGGGCCGCCGAAACCGCCCATGCCGCCCATACGCGCCATCATTTTCTTGCCCTTTTTGCCGCCGAACTGCTTCATCAGCTTCTGCATCTGCTTGAGCTGGTTGCAAAGACGGTTGACGTCTTCCACCTTCATGCCGCAGCCTGCCGCGATGCGGCGCTTGCGGGAAGCCTGCAAAAGCTCCGGCTTTGCGCGTTCTTCGGGGGTCATGGAAAGGATGATCGCCGCGTTGCGGTCCATAATGCGGTCGTCAATGTCCATTTCATCAAGCTTCGAGCTGTTGATGCCGGGCAATTTCGAGAGGATGCCCTTTAACGGACCCATCTTCTTCACCTGCCGGAACTGCTCCAAGAGGTCGTTGAAGTCCATCTTGTTCTGCATCATGCGCTCTGCGGTGCGCGCCGCAGACTTTTCGTCGATTTTCGCTTGTGCGTCTTCAATGAGGGACAGCACGTCGCCCATGCCGAGGATACGGCTCGCCATACGGTCGGGGTGAAAAACCTCGAGGTCGTCAATCTTTTCGCCCGTGCCGGCGAACTTGATGGGCTTGCCGGTGATGGCCTTAACGGAAAGCGCCGCACCGCCGCGGGTATCGCCGTCGAGCTTTGTTAAAATCACGCCCGTGATGTCGAGCAGATCATCAAACGACTTTGCGACGTTCACGGCCTCCTGGCCGGTCATGGCGTCCACCACGAGCAGAATGTCCGTGGGGTTCACCGCTTCTTTTATATTTTTCAGCTCATTCATGAGCGCTTCATCGATGTGCAGACGGCCTGCGGTATCGATGATGACGTAATCGTTGCCGTAGTCGCGCGCGTGGCGAACAGCCGCCTGCGCGATCTTCACCGGGTCTTCGGTGCCCATCTCAAAGACGGGTACGCCGGCCTGTGCGCCCACGACCTGTAACTGCTTGATTGCCGCCGGGCGGTAAATATCGCCTGCAACGAGCAACGGACGGCTGCCGCGGCTTTTCAGCATTTTCGCAAGCTTTGCGCTGTGCGTCGTTTTACCGGCGCCCTGCAAGCCGCACATCATGATGACAGCCGGCGGGTGCGCGGGCATTTTCAGGCGCTCTTCGCTGCCACCCATCAAAGCCGTCAGCTCTTCGTTGACGATCTTGATGACCATCTGCGCGGGGGTGAGGCTTTCCATAACATCCTCGCCCACGGCGCGTTCCGTAATGCGCGCGGTAAAGTCCTTTGCGACCTTGTAGTTGACGTCGGCTTCGAGAAGCGCCAAACGCACCTCGCGCATGGCCTCCTTAACGTCGCTTTCCGTCAGCTTGCCTTTGCTTTTTAACTTTTTAAACGCGTTGCCGAGCTTATCGGCAAGACCTTCAAACGCCATGTAAAAATCCTTTCAGAGCCGCGCCGCTCAGTCCGTCAGCTTCTTTGCGGAGCGCAAAATGCTCTCCACGTTCTGCCGAATGACCGGGTCGCCGCCGTTCTTTTCGTTTTCCGCTTCGATCTGTAACGCGTGGTCGCAGATCTGCGTCAGTTCTTCCTGCACGCTGCGGAAGCGCTTTGCAAGACCCAACCGTTCTTCCATTTCAAGAAGCTGCTGTTCGGCGCGCTTGATGCCGTCGCGCACGCCCTGCCGCGTGATGCCCTTCTCCTCTGCAATCTCCGCTAAAGAAAGGTCTTCGTTATAATAGCATTCCACGACCTCGCGCTGCTTTTCGGTGAGCATGTCGCCGTAAAAATCCAGCAGGAACGTGATGCGCAGATCCTTTGCCATAGTTTGCTCCGTTTCCGGGCGTTTCCAATTTCAAGCGCCCTGCTGTAAAGTTTTTTTCTTTACAGCTTTTGTATTATACAATAGCCGCCCCGCTTTGTCAAGCATTTTTAAAGCAAAAAAGCGCCCACAGCGGCACACTTTATAAAGTGTGCCGCAATGCGATACGCCTGCAGCGTATGGTTTGGCTTCACTGTGCTATTTGGCTTGCGCCTGATGTTATCGCTCTGCGGGCAATTTTGCGCACGACATACATCACCAAAAACAAATCCCCTGTTTTTTGCATAACGTATGCTTTACAAACCCAGTTTTGCATGGTATATTTATTCGTATAGCGCAAACGGGTGTATTTTTGCAAGCTCACTCGTCTGTGCTTGCATTCAGTTCCGTTCGGCGGAGATTTTCTCTGTGCGGCGGGATACGGAAGGAAGCGAAATTTTGATTTACTTTAACTGTGATTACACCGAAGGCTGCCACCCGAACATTTTAAAGCGCCTTTGTGAAACGAATATGATGCAGACTGTCGGCTACGGCGAGGACGAAATTTGCGATTTGGCGCGCGCGAAGATCCGTAAAGCATGCGGTCGCGAGGACGTGGACGTGCATTTTCTCGTCGGCGGCACGCAGACGAATGCCACCGTTATTGCAGCGATTCTTCGCCCGCACCAGGGGGCGCTGAGTGCGGACACCGGACACATCAACGTGCACGAGACCGGCGCGGTGGAAGCAACGGGTCACAAAGTGCTGCCTCTGCCCTCCACCCCGGACGGCAAGATCACCGCAGAACAGGTGGAAAACGCCTATCTGGCGCACGTGAACGATGCCTCGTTTGAGCACATGGTGCAGCCGAAGCTCGTTTACATCTCCCTGCCCACGGAAAACGGCGGGTTATATTCCAAAGCGGAGCTGACCGCCCTGCACGATGTCTGCACGCGCTGCGGGCTGTACCTCTTTATTGACGGCGCACGTCTCGGCTACGGCCTGACGGCTCCCGAAAATGACGTGACGCTCGCGGATCTCTGCGCGCTTTCCGATGTCTTCTACATCGGCGGCACGAAGGTCGGTGCTTTGTTCGGCGAAGCGGTCGTAATCACGAACCCGGCGCTCAAAACGGATTTCCGCTACCACATCAAGCAGCGCGGCGGCATGCTGGCTAAGGGCCGTCTGCTCGGTATTCAGTTTGACGAGCTTTTCACGGACGATCTTTATTTCAAGATCAGCGAAAAAGCCGTGCGGCAGGCAAAGCGCATTGCAAAAGCGTGCGAAGATGCGGGCTGCGCGTTCTTTGCCCCCTCGCCGACGAACCAGCAGTTCCCCATTTTCCCGGATACTGCGCTCGAAAAGCTCGCGGAAAAGTACAAGTATTCCTATTGGGCGCGCGTGGACGAAACACACAGCGCCGTCCGCCTTTGTACAAGCTGGGCGACGACGGACGAAAACGTGGACGCACTCTGCAAAGACATTGCGTCCGTCATGGCAGAATAACGCGGACTGCGGCTTTCTGCCCCGTTTAGAGGAGGAAAACCCGTATGAAGTTATTTGAAGAACTCACCCAGCTGCACGGCGTCAGCGGCTACGAGACCGCCGTTGCAGACTATATTAAAGAAAAGTTAGCCCCGCTTGCTGACGACATTACCACCGACCCAAACGGCAGCGTCATCGCCTATTTTAAGGGCACGGGCGAGCACAAAAAGCGCATAGAGCTTGCCGCCCACACCGATGAGATCGGCTTTCAGGTCATTAAAATTGAGGAAGACGGCCGCATTATGTTTAAGGAGCTCGGCTGCTGCTGGACGTTTACAACGTACCAGAGCCGCGTCCGCTTCCGCAACGGCGTGGTTGGCGTGGTCGCAAGCCGCATCCCGCCGGAAAAGCTGAGCGCCGGCGGCTATAAGCGCTATACCGATTGCTACATCGACATCGGTCTGCACAGCAAGGAAGAAGTTTTAAAATACGTTGATGTCGGCGACGTTGCATGCTATGAGGGCCCGTACACGGAGCTTGCGCCGGGCTACATCACCGCAAAGGCCATCGACGACCGCGTCGGCTGCTATATGCTGCTGAAGGCGATGATGAACGTGAAAAAGCCGAAGAACGACATCTACCTCGCGTTCACCGTGCAGGAGGAGGTCGGCACGCGCGGCGGGCAGGTCACGGCGCAGCGTATTCAGCCGGACATCGGCGTCGCGGTGGACGTTACCCCGTGCCACGACCGCCCGGGCGATTTGGAGGGCAGCAACGCGCTCGACCACGGCGTCGCCATCAAAATCTCCGACACCGGTTCCATCAGCGACGAAGGCCTTGTGAATAAATCCATCGCGCTGTGCAAAGAACACAACGTTCCGTACCAGAAAGACATCATCTATGTCGGCGGCACGGACGCAGGCGCCATGACGCTCGTCGGCGGCGGCATCAAAACGATTGGCTTCTCGGTCGTCACCCGCTACACCCACGGTCCGAACGCCATCGTGAGCCAAAAGGACATCGAAGCGACGGTCAAAATGCTCGAGCTCTTCATGAACGCTGATTTCGAGTAAATTTAAAAGCACATAAAATCAGCGGCGCACAGCGTTTTCACACCCTGTGCGCCGCTTGTTTTGTCTTAATATCCTGCTTCCAGCTTCGGCACCGCAACAGGATTACCGGGGTCGCTGAAATCCCAGTGCATTTCGTGGCGCTCGAAGCAGCCGATGACCTTACCCTTGTCGTCGCGCACGGGCACGAAAAGCCACCTCATACGGATGCGTTCAAAATCGATTTTAAAACCTCCATATTCAGTTCTTTGAATTCCATCATTCTTTCTCCTCATACTCCACGTCCGGGCGAGTGATGGCGATCGGCACGCCGTTCACCTGCACGCCCGCGCCGGCGGGAATGAGGATGTACGGTGCACCGTCAATGTAGCGCGTCTCGATCCACTCGCTGTACTCGGGGTCAACGCGAATTTGCACCTCCGGCGTTTCGATCTCGAATTTCTTCGTCTCCACAAGGTTGCGCGGGCTGAGTGCCGCGTCCGCGCCGAACTGCTCCGCGCAGGCTTCCTCAAACTTTTCGGCTTTCTCGCCCGGCACGCCGCAAGCGGTCAGCATCGTTTTCATCGTGCGTCCCGTAATGGTCAGCGGCTCCGGGTCTTTGCTCGCCTTGTGCTCCTCAATCATCCCGCAAAGGCGGCTGTGCACGGTCTGTACGACGTCTAAACTGCACGCGTCATTTAAGGCATCGCCCAAAATCGTGCCAAACGTCGCTTTCTGCTCCTCTGCAGGCATGGGCGCTTCGCGGTTGAACACCGCGTCTATAAATTCATCGTAGCTTTCCGAAGCGCTGCGGCAGTAGTACATGGCGCTGTAAATATCGGCGCTGCGGTCGGTGAACGACGGGAACAAAAAGCCCAGCTGCGGCGCGGAAACAAGCCAGTCAATGTCGCGGTTATGGAACGTATTTTCCGGCACATCGTACCCCAAAACGGGCTTTGTCTGCTTCACGGGGCAGACGGTACACAGAACGTAATTATAGATATTCTCCGAGGCGTCCTCCAGCGTTTCGCCGTCCTTTGCGCGGTACGGCACATCGTATGTATCGTTCGCGAGCAAAATGAGATACGTGCCCTCGGGTCTGTATGATGTGATGACCTTCTCAAAAAACATCTGTACGGCTTCTTCATCGGTAAGCTTTGAGTCGCGCAGCGCCATCAGCAGCCGGTGCTCATCGCTGTCAATGACCTGCGCAGTCGTAAACGACATTTCGATGAGATTTTTGCCGAGCGTGCCGGAAAGCGTACGGCGCAGCACGGAAAGCAAATTTTCGCATTCCTCCTGCGGCAGCAGGGAGAGCGGCTGGTCGAATTGCGAGACGATTTCCTGCTTTTCGTTGACGTAGCACCCGCGCACATGGGTGATATTGCTTTTATCCGCCCTGAATCGGCGGCGAATTTCCGAGATTTCTTTTTCGTTCATTTTGATATCCTCTTATTCTAAAGTCTAAAGAGTTTCGAGCTCTGCGGAGCTCGACCAAGGGCGCTGCCCTTGGATTCCGCCGCCTTTGAAAAGGCGGGCGAAACTTTTAACCGCCGTTGCCGCGGACTGTGCAAAACTTTGCTATATCATTTTACCCGTTTGGTGCACACCTGTCAATTCACTTCTCCGTCCCAAAACCGTTGCGCGCGCCCAAAATCTGCGGTAAAATGATTTTATAATTTCAAATTTTCTCCGAAAGGATTTTTAGTATGTCCACCTCACAACCTACCCCTGTCCGCGGGCGGTTCGCGCCCAGCCCCTCGGGGCGCATGCACCTTGGCAACCTCTGCTGCGCGCTTCTTGCGTGGCTTTCCGTGCGCAGCCAAAACGGCGAGATGCTCCTGCGCATCGAAGACCTCGACCCCGACCGCTGCACACGCGAAAAAGCCGAGCTTTTAATGGACGATCTAACATGGCTCGGCCTCACTTGGGACGAAGGCCCCGGCCACGAGCGCACCCACGCCCCCTACTGCCAAAGCGCACGCCGCGAGCTATACGAATTAGCATTAAGTGAACTCCGCGCCAAAAACGATGTTTACCCATGCTTTTGCACCCGCGCGGAGCTGCACGCGGTCTCCGCGCCCCATGCGGGCGATGGCACGTTCCGCTACCCCGGTTTATGCCGAAATTTGACGCCCGCCGAAGCCGAAGAAAAAAGCCGCACGCGCCGCCCAAGCTTGCGTTTTCGCGCACCGGAGGACACCGTCACGTTTGAAGATCTATACTGCGGCCCGCAAAATATAAATGTTCAGTCCACGTTCGGCGATTTCATCGTGCGCCGCAGCGACGGCGTGCACGCGTACCAGCTCGCCGTCACCGTAGACGATGCTTTAATGGGCGTGACGGAAGTCGTCCGCGGGCGTGACCTGCTCCCTTCCACCGGCTGCCAAATTCAGCTCTTTCACGCACTCGGCCACACACCGCCGCACTACGGACACATTCCGCTGCTCGTCAATCGCGATGGCCGCCGTTTAAGTAAGCGCGAGCGCGACCTCGACATCGGCGTTCTGCGCACGCGTTTCACGCCCGAAGAACTCCTCGGCCGCATGGCAAATTTACTTGGTTTCCTCGACCGCCCGGAAAAAATCACCCTAACAGAGCTCATCCCGGTCTACAAAGCGTGGTATGAAACCGCCGACACGCCGAAATTCCCGAAAAATTGCGTTGTCCCCGACAATTTCGCCATAAAATAGCCTGCAAATTTTCCATCTCTCCCAATAATTTCGATTGACGCTTATTTGTGTATATGATATGATTTTACTTGATATATGAGTTTATTTTTAGTAAATTTATTACGATTGGGAAGTTTACATAAAAGTCAATATCGGTACATATTCTTTCGGCGGCATCGCGAGCTATCTCGGCCTCGGGCCCACGCTGCTTGACAACAGCGCAAAGTGCTACTCGCAGCTCGACTGCGGCTGGGCACAGAACGGCGGCTGCTATCCGCCTTCGTTCATACACACGAAAAAAGGACTTCTTTTCGGAAGTCCTTTTTTCTGTCTTTAAGTTGTTTACACCGCCTTCTTATGACGTCCATGCTTTTCCATAAACGCCGGCAACGCTTCCATGCCCTGCGGCGTAACGGGGCGCACCCATTTGCCGGAGTACATGTGCCGCTGCATCAAAATGAGACGGATCGGCTCGTCGATATAACAGCACGCAAACACGATAAGGAACGGCGCTTTCCACACAAGGCCCGTCAGGCACACCAGCGGCAGCACCATCGCGTACATAAACGCAATTTCACGGATTGTGCCGAACGCCGCGTCGCCCGCGGCTCTATACGTATCGTTCTGCACCCAGTTGCACATGCGAATAACCGCCGCCACGCAGTAAATCATCAGCATGTGCGAACCGATCTCCATCGATTCGCCGGAAAGACTCATCGCGGAAAGCAGCGGCTTGTGGATACCGAGCAGCACCAGACATACGCACAAAATCGTGCTGCCGCACAGGAACACAAGGCGTTTTGCGCGCTCGTAGGCTGCGTCCAACTCGCCGGAGCCCACGCATGTGCCGACCAAAACGGAAGCCGCATTTGAGAAACCGGCAAAGAAGCTGATGACCATGCCCTCCAGCGTGCGGAACACCGCGATGGCCGCAATGGCCTGTTCGGACTGTCTGCCCAAAACAACGTTGATAACCATGTTGCCCACGCCGATGAGCACTTCGTTGCAGATGATGGGAAAGCACTTGACGAAGTAGATTTTCACCTGCTTCTTATTCCAGCGGAAATGCTTTTTAAAGTGGAACAGATACGGGTACTTCTGCGCACGCGCCAAAATCAAAATGACCAAAACGTTGATAACCGCCGCCAAGGATGTTGCCAGCGCCGCGCCGCGCACGCCCATCTCCGGCAAGCCGAACTTTCCGTAAATGAACACCCAGTTAAGAAAAATATTTGATGCCACCGAGGCGATTGACGCAAACAGTGGGATGCGCACGCGCTCCGTAGAACGCAGCAGAGCGCTCATCGCCATGGAAAACACCTGCACGGGGTAACCGAAGCCGATGATGCGCAGATATTCCGCGCCAATCACCTGAATGCTCTCCTTATCCGTATAGAGCTTCATCACGGTTTCCGGCGCAAAAATCGCAAAGGCGCCGAATGTAAGCCCCACGATCATCATGCAGGTCAGCGTCAGGCCGTAGGAACGGTCGATGCCGTCGTCATCCTGCGCGCCCCAATACTGCGAGAAAAACAGCATGCCGCCGCCGAAAAAGCCCCAGTAGCCCGCAAACATCAGCGAGGAAAACTGTGCGCAAAGGCCCACCGCGCCCACGGTCGTTTCGCCCAGCGGCGCAATCATCATGGTGTCGATCATGCTGCCGGTTGTCGTCAGCATGTTCTGCAAAGCCACCGGGATCGCGATGATCGCAAGATTTTTCAGAAATTGTTTCCACGCAAAGCGCGTCTTCGTTTTCATTGTATTTTCTCCCCAAAACTCTAAAATTCGGCCCGCAAACCCCGCAGTGCCGCTTGTGAATCAGTATACCGTATTTCGCGACAAACTTCAATCCTTATTCCGCCGAATTTCCCTGCTTTTTATAACAATCCCGACATGTTTTCAACCGTTTTAAAGCACGCCCACAAAGCAAAAATTGACCCCCTGATGCCCATAAAGCAATGACGGAAGAAATGTCGGCTTCATGGGCCTTCAGGGGGTCGGCAAGTGTAGCTTGTTTATTTTGTTGTGCGCAGAGGCTTTACTTCTTCGGCTGAATCAGCGGGTGGAAGCACATGACCTTTCTGACATCGTTCAGATAGGTTTCGCCCGGGCGCGACTTTCTGCATTCGTCCGTCGCATAGGGGCAGCGCGGTGCGAACTTGCAGTAGGTGATGGAATATTCCTTAGACTCCATATCCGGCAACGCCATGTCGTCATCCGCCCACTTGTCGCCGATACGCGGCACAGCGCTCATCAAAAGCTCCGTGTACGGGTGTGCAGGCTCGTCCATGATCTCCTTGGCCGGGCCGTACTCAATGAGACAGCCGCGGTACAGCGTTGCAATGTAATCGGATACATAGTACGCCGTGGAAAGGTCATGGGTGATGTAGATAAAGGAGACCTTGTACTTATCCTTCAGCTCCTTGAACAGGTTGACGATGTTCATTTTCATGGAAGCATCGATAGCCGCAACCGGTTCGTCGGCAATGATCAGCTTCGGACGGGTGATAAGCGCACGTGCAATGGAAACACGCTGCAGCTCGCCGCCGGAGAACTGGGTGGGGTATTTGCCCTTTACGACCGCCAGAGAGAGACCGACGCTCTTCAGGGCGTCATCTACAAGGTTTGTAGCTTCTGCTTTGTTTTTCGCAATGCCAAGACGCAGCGCCGTGTTGAACAGGTAAGAGTCTACCGGCTTACGTGCGGAGAAAGACTCATACGGGTTCTGGAAAATCGGCTGCACGTCCAGCTTGAACTGCTTTGCGTTGTAGCTTTTCTTATCGCGGTAAGATTTGCCGTCCAGCACGATGTCGCCCATATCCGGGTTGTGCAGACGCAGAACCATCTTACACAGTGTGGACTTGCCGCAACCGGATTCGCCAACGACGGAGAGGATGACCGGCTTATCGTTGTCGATGGAAAGCGTAACGTCGTCAACCGCAACAAGCTTTTTGCCACGAATCATACCGCCTACGCGGAAGATTTTGCTGACGCCCTTGATTTCAAGCAATTTATCAGCCATTCTTCTCTCCCTCCTTCTTCAGCAAATGGCAGGCTGCAAAGCGGCCCGGCTTAACTTCAATGAACTCCGGAATCTCCTGACGGCAATGATCCGTAGCATGCGGGCAGCGTGCTGCGAAACGGCATCCCGGAGGCGGGTTCTTCAGTGCCGGCGGACGACCCGGAATACCGACCTTCTGGCTCTTATCGCCAACGCGCGGCAGGGAGTCAACCAGCATCTTCGTGTACGGATGGATCGGGTCATTAAAGATCGCATCGGTCGGGCCAAGCTCGATGATGTTGCCGGAATACATGATCGCCATGCGGTCCGTAATCTGATAATGCACGCCCATATCGTGGCTGACGATGACCATGGTGTTCTTGAGTTGCTTCTGCAAGCGCATCAGCATCTTCAAAATACCCTTCTGCACAACAACGTCCAGAGCGGTGGTTGGTTCGTCGGCAAGCACGACATTCGGAGACATAAAGGTCGCAAGCGCGATGATAACACGCTGGCGCATACCGCCGGAAAGCTGGAACGGATAAGATTCCAAAATATCCGGGGAAAGATTCAGTTCCTCGAGGTATTTTGCAACACGTGCGAGGGTCTGCTCTTTCGTTTCGTTCTTGCGGTCTTCCTGCGGGATAGAATCCAAAAACTGCTTTTTCAGGCGAACGATCGGGTTCAGAACGCTCTGCGCAGCCTGCGGAACGTAAGAAATGTTGTTCCACCAGGTCTTCTGAATGTTTCCGGATTCATAAGAAAAGGATTGTCCATTCTTTTCGCCGCTGAGGATAACCTTACCTTTGTCGATCTCCAGCGGGAACTCGATAATATCGTAGAGGGTCTTCAGCAGTGTGGTCTTGCCGCAGCCGGATTCACCGGCGATGCCGAATATCTCGTTATCGTGGATCTCAAAGTTCAGGTCGTTAAGGACGTGAACGTCACCGTCGATGAGCTTGTAAGAAGTGGACAGATTTTCGACTTTTAACATATTCGTTACCTGCCTCTCTTCATGGATAAGTAATCGTTATAGCCCGTAATGAGTAAGAACAGGCCGACAAACAGAATAACCGTTGCAACGATCGGTGCGCCGATCCAGAGATACTGCTTGTTGAAAATTGCGTTGTAGCTTCTTGCCCACTGAATCATGTTACCGAGGGAGACAAGGTTGCCGGGGGAAAGACCCAGAACAGCAAGGCTCGACTCGGAACCGATAGCGGAAAGCGTAGCGTTCATAAAGTTGGAGAGCGACCAGGTCAGCGCATACGGCAGAATCTCGGTCACAACGATCTGCACCGTGCTTTCACCGGAGAACTTCGCCGTGTGGATAAAGTCGCGCTCTTTAATGCTCAGCGCCATGGAACGGATCTGGCGGCTCGGCCAAGCCCATGCGAACATGGCAAGTACAAGAGCCATCACGATCGTGGTGGAGCTGCCCTTCATCAGGGATGTCATCATGATGAGGATCGGCAGAGACGGAATAACAACGAACGTATCCGTAACAATCATCAGCACGCGGTCTAAAAGGCCACCGGCAAAACCGGAAAGCAGACCGACAAAAACACCGACAACCGTGCCGAGGAATGCCACGATGAGACCGATGACGAGCGAGTTGTGGATAGCTTCAATCAGCAGCCACACAACGTCCTGACCCATACTGGTAGTGCCCAGCCAGTGTTCTGCGGAAGCACCCAGCTTATTCGGGTAGGTATTGAACGTGAACGGGTTCACGTGCGGTACATAGTAAACAACGAAACCGATGATAAAGAATATCAGGGTCACGATAAGACCGAACTTCAGGCGGAAGTTGGCTGCTTTCCAAAATTTTGCAAATTTTTTCATTACAACTTCCCTCCTTATCAACCGTAACGAATTCTCGGGTCGATGAACGGATATATAAGGTCAACAACCAACGTCGCCGTGGAAATCGCCACGATGGAAATCGTGATACATCCGAGGATCATGTTGTAATCGGACTGCAAAATCGCATTTTGGATCAGCGTACCGACACCCGGGTAACCGAAGATGATTTCTGTCATGATGGAACCGCCGAAGACGCCGCCAAGGCTCATGGCCAAAGCCGTAATCTGGGTCAGGATGGAGTTACGGAAAACGTAGCTCGCACCGATCTTCGCTTCGGAAATGCCGCGGTAACGTGCATATAAAACGAAGTCTTCTTCTGCAGTCGTGCCGGCAAGGGACTTCATAGAGATAATCCACCAGCCTGTGCCGAGCAGAAGCATGGAGATACCCGGCAGAACAGACGCTTTCAGAAGCGAACCGAGCCACTGTGCGAACGTGCCGCGGGTAAGCAGCGTTGTCTGGATTGGGAACCAGCCGAGGACGAACGCGAAGACAATCTGCAGAACAAGAGCGACCAGGAAGTACGGGATCGGGTAAATACAGATCGCGATGCCTTCGAGGATTTTAGAGGATGTCTTGTTCTTGCGGAAACCTGCAAGCAAACCGATGAAGTTGCCGATGATCCATGCAAGCAGCGTGGTGGTCAGGGACAAACCGAGGGTGTACGGCAGGTTACGACCGATAATAGAGGTAACCGGCTCCGGATAGCTCATCAAAGACGGGCCAAAGTCAAACTGCAAAAGGCCATGCAGCAGGAAGTAGCCATACTGCTCAAGAAGAGTACCATCGAGACCGAATTGAATTCTAAGTTGTTGACGTAGCGCTTCCATTTCTCCCGGATCCATGTTGCCGGAACGGGATTGCATCTGGGCGATCATGTTCTCAACAGGATCGGAAGGGAACATACGCGGGATGAAGAAGATGAACGTAACGCCGATCAAGATCGTCAACGCCCACGCAAGGATACGCTGTAAAAAGAATGTTTTGAATTTCACAGCCACACTTCCTTATCTTATAGACAAATTACAACAGGATATTTTGGGAAATGAGAAAGAGGATGACGGACGTGGTCATGGGTATTCGGCACACGCCCTCATCCTCTTCAGATCATTTCAGATTAGTGCTATTGGATTCTCTCCAAGTATTCAAGCTATCAAATTAGCCCTGAACCGGCTGAATGAACGGCAGGTCATACTTGAAGCGGCTCCACCACCACCACGGACCGTCATATGCGTTCTCGGCGTTCGGGTAGCCTTCCCAATATGTGCTGTTGGTCGGAACGAACTTTGTACCGCTGAGGAAGTTGATTGCCGGCATTTCCTTAACAGCTTCTTTCAGGAATTCCTGATGCAGCTCATAGGATTTGTCGCTGGTCGGATCAACGCCTGCGAGTTCGGTAAGGATCTCGTCAACCTTCTCATTCTTCCAACGTGCGCCCTGACCGGAACCGGTCTCGCCGAGCGGCTTCATCAGACGGCTGTCCCAACCGCTGATAGCGGAGTAGAAGTCCTTCAGCATACCAGCGGACGGCCAGTAAGTGCCGATCTGGTAGTTGCCCTGACCACCGTCAACGTCCCAAGTAGCAGTACTCTTGGAAGTAATGGTGCAATCGAGGCCGAACGCCTGCAGCTGGTTGTAAGCAGCCTGAGCGCCGCGAGCGGACTGAGCTTCTGTATCAGCAAGGTAGCTGATTTCAGTTGTGAACTTGGAACCATTGAAGTACCAGCCGTCGTCCTTCTTCTCAAAGCCGGCTTTGATGAGGAGCTTTTCAGCTGCTTCCGGATCGTGCTTCCACCAGCCTGCGCCGAACATATCGATGAGCTCTTCGTCGGTGCCGGTAACGCCGGTCTTCTCCGCCATGCGCTTTGCATAGCCGGTGTCGTACGGCTTAATGGTGGTGCCATCGCCAAGGTCAAGCTCAAAGTTCTCAAGCCATTCCTGCATCGGGATGGTGTATGTATCCTGGAGATACTGGGTGTTGTTGAGCAGCGGAATCGGAGCCGCACGGCCTGCGCCGGAGAAGATGTTCATGGAGATCTGGTCGATATCCAGTGCCAGAACGATAGCCCAGCGGAAGTCAGGGTTGTCGTACGGAGCGCCCTGACCCTGAGAGAACACCAGGCCCTTTGCGCCCGGGTCGTCCATGGTTGCATACGGGAACTCGTTGTACCATGCGTTGATCTTGTCGTTAGAGCTCTGCATTGCCTGCAGCTCTTCCATCGTAACTTCGCAGAGGACATCAACTTCGTTGCTGACCATCTGCATCTGTCTGGAGGAGGAGTCGCCAAGATAACGGAACCAAACATATTCTGCCGGAACCTGATCTTCGCTGTAGTTGTAGTGCTCTGTGCCTACAACGCCAAGCGTACTTTCTTTCCAGTCGTCACGGAGCTTGAAGAGGATCCAGTCGCCGTTGGAGTCATAGTCTTCTACGGTGTACGGGCCTGCTACAACCGGCTGCTCGTCCTTAAAGGTCGTAACATCAGCCTGCTGGGAGTAAATGTGCTCAGGAACGATGCGGTAATCGGTGCCCCATACGGTGATGCCGTAACGCTGTGTAAAGCGCGGGAAGGATTCCTTCATCGTGAACTTAACGGTGTAATCGTCAACCTTCTCAACCTTATCGATGTAGAGGTTGGTCGCTGCGGAAGCACCGATCTTATCGTTTTCTTTGATCATGTTGAACGTGAAGACAACGTCGTCAGCGTTCAGGTCTTCACCGTCGGACCACTTGATGCCTTCGCGGATCTTAACGGTCCATTCGGTAAAGTCTTCGTTCGGGGTGCCCATATCGGCTGCAATTTCAGGGAACTGCTCACCGGAAACGGTGTCCATTTCCCAAAGGTGTGCGCTCATCAGCTGATGAATACCGAAGTTCATGTTCGTACCGGACATGTAGCTGTTGAACTGGCCCGGAGTGTCGGTCGGAGACGCAGTCTCAACGATCAGAGTTTCGTCACGGTTCGTGCCAACCGCCGTAACCTGACCTGCGGCGGCATTCGTGCCGGAGCCGGTAGATTCGGAAGCAGAAGACTCACCCGCGGCGCTGCTGGTGCTGTCGGTGGAGCCGGAGGATGCTGCACTGCTTGTGTTGCCGCCGCCACCGCAGCCGCTCAGGATGCCGGTGACGAGCATGGCCGCCGACAGAAGAACAGCTAAGGTCTTTTTCTTCATAATACTTTTCTTCATAATACAATACCTCTCTTGTTTTGTGAACCTGCGGTTCATAATGTGTTGAGATCACAAAGCATACCCCACTTTGTGATCCCCGGTGTTTTGAATTCCTGCAAATCGCAAAATTTATAGGAATCCCGCCATGAACTTTGCTTCGCAAAATTCATGACCCCCTATTTATCTTACAGCGCTTGTCCGTTCACTGATGTACCTTTCCCCACACGCTCGCCTTTTAGCATCCGGTACGGCGATGTGTGCATTCCGCTGAAAGCGGCGGTATTTAGAACATTCAAACGCTGCGATAGCATCGGTCTATTGCTCCATAGCCGAAGACCAACGCTAATAAATAGCTTTAAACTGTAGAACCAAGTGAAAAATAACTAAATTTTAATTCCGTTCTCGGTTTTTCTGTACATAGAATAGCACTGCGTTCACGATTTGTCAATAAGTTTTCAAAAACTTTTCAGTATTTTCTCCAAATATTTTTTAATAATTTTACTTTTATAATGCCATACACGACAAAAAAGTGCATTTTAGGGAGCAATATGAAAGCGGTTTCTCATTTTAAAATTATGTAATTTTAATGCACTTGTATGCTTTTGTACACTTTGATATTTCAAGGCGCATAAATCTGCGATTTATGGGCATTTTCAATAGTTTCAATTACAAACATTTCGTTTTCATCCGCTATTCATTTTAATTTTATCAGTATTATGTTTACTGTTTCTATTTATTTTAAACCGATGTTGTCTATACTGCCCTACAACACCCGAAAAAAGGGTAAAAAAACGGCTGTCGCACCCGGCACGCCGTTCTTTTCACCCTATATCCTTTGTCCTGTGGCTTATACTCTGTTTTATAGGTCTCCATTCTATACACCTATATTCTTATAAGTGTACATTTCGGCGACTGAAACCGTTTCGGCATTTTTACCACCGGCTTCTCTGAATTCACCCCGGCAAACGAGCACCGCAGTGAGGATAAACACCATGCAGATAACCCATGTCGTCGGTTCCCCCGCCGCCTACGACGGACTCACCATATACGGCAATGTCTATGGCTGATGAGCAGAAACTTTCGGTAAGCGTGGTTAAAAGTTTTCGCCAGCCTTTTTCAAAAGGCTGTGGGTTATCAGGACAGCGCCCTGATTCGCTTTCTATATAAAACAGAAAACTTAACGCATGTTTGGAAGCTAAGCGCCCAGCTTTTCCCTTTATACTTCAAAGCACAATTTTCACTATTTTTCTCAAATACTTTTCAAATTCTTGTAAACTGTGTTATAATGGTAAAAATACTTGGCCGAAAGGCCGCTTTGCGCAATATACAGATATTGCACAGGAGGTAAAGTTGTATGGAACAGAAAAAAGATTGGGTGAAGGATCTTATCGTGTATCAGGTCTACCCGCGCAGCTTTCAGGATTCTAACGGAGACGGTATCGGCGATATTCCCGGCATTTTAAGCCGCCTTGACCACCTTTCGGCGCTCGGCATCAACGCGCTGTGGCTCTCGCCCGTGTTCCGCTCGCCGAATGACGACAACGGCTACGACATCTCCGGGTACCGGGAGATCATGGACGAGTTCGGCACCATGGAAGATTGGGACGCGCTGTGTGCAGAGTGCCACAAGCGCGGCATCAAGGTCATTATGGACCTCGTCGTGAACCATTCCTCCGACGAGCATCCGTGGTTCCTCGAATCCAAAACCTCGCGCGATAACCCAAAAAGCGACTACTACATTTGGCGCGACCCGAAAAACGGCAAGGAGCCGAACAACTGGGCCTCCGTTTTCGGCGGCAGCGCGTGGGAATTTGTACCGGAGCGCGGGCAGTATTACTACCATCTGTTCTCCAAAAAGCAGCCCGACCTTAACTGGGCAAACCCCGCGCTGCGTGAAGAAATCTTCTCCATGATGGAATGGTGGGTGAAAAAAGGAGTGGACGGCTTTAGAGTGGACGCCATCAGCTACCTTGATAAGCCGCAGGATTTCCCGGATTCCGCAGAGCCGCCGCAGCCGGACGGCTATTCGTTCAGTTCGAGTCTCATCAACGGTCGCCCCGGCACGCACGCCTATATCCGCGACATGAACCGCCGCGTGTTCTCGCCATATAACGTCATGACCGTGGGCGAAGTGGCGTCGAAAGACGCCGAAGAGCTCGCCCGCTACGTCAACACCGACCGCGAGGAGTTCGATATGGCCATCCCGTTCGTCGCGCCGATCGTCGAGATCAACACGTGGTCGCCGAAAAAAATGAAGCAGGATATTCAAAACGACTACGACGCCTTAAAGGAAAACGGCTGGTGGGCGCGGTTTTTCAGCAACCACGATAAGCCCCGCCAGGTCTCACTCTATGGCAACGACAAGGAATACTGGGAGGTTTCCGCCAAAATGCTCGCGATGCTGCTGCACTCCCTGCCCGGCACGCCGTTCGTGTATCAGGGTGAAGAGATTGGCATGACGAACATGCGCTTCCCGCACATTGAAGATTACAACGACCCCGATGCAAAAAATACCTACCACCAGCACATTTTGGCGGGCGACACGCCGGACGTGGCCTTAAAAGAGGCGCAGATGATCTCCCGCGACAACGCCCGCACGCCGATGCAGTGGGACGCAACCGAAAACGCCGGCTTCACAACAGGCAAGCCGTGGCTCGGCATCAACCCGAACTACACAAAGATCAACGCGGAAAACCAGAAAAACGACCCGCACTCCATTTTCAGCTGCTACAAAGCGCTCATCGCACTGCGCAAAAGCAGTCCCGCGCTCTCACGCGGCGACCTCGAAATTCCGGAAACCGGCTCCGATACGCTGTTCGCCCTAAAGCGCAGCTATAACGGTGAAACTCTGCTTTCTTTCCACAATTTCTCCGCCGAACCGTCGAAAATCCCCGCCGCGCTCGTTCCGCAGAACGGCGAAGTGCTGCTCTCCTCCTACGACCGCGAGGGCGGCTACACCGGCCCCAATCTGCGCCCGTATGAATCGGTGATTTTCAGAGTGTAAGCGCCGTTTCTTTCGGCGCCGTTTCAGACACGCGTCCGCAAGGTTTTCCCTGCGGACGCGTTTTTTGTCTCAACGCGCCTCGATTTTCCGTCTCTACTAATAGCCGCAAAAGCAAAAAAGTTTTCCTCAAAAGGAAAACTTCCTGCAAAAAGTCATATTTTGTTCATATTATATGCTTTTGATTTCGCATAAAAGTCTATTTGAAGTCTTTTATGCCGCACAAAAAAGGTATGCCGGTTTACAGATCTTTTTCCGCATACGGCTTATTCCATGAGCCGATTTCGATAACATTCCCCTCCGGGTCGGCGATGAAGCATGTGCGCTGCTCCCACGGCTCGGTCGTCGGTTCCAAAAGCGAAGACGCGCCGTTTTGAATCGCATTTTGATATTCAACATCGACTTCCTCAAACGTATCGACATAAAGCGCCATTTCCGAATGCGCATTGACGCCTTTCAAATACGCATATTTTTTGCTTGTCAGCTTTTCAAAATCCTCTCGTCCGTACAGCAGAAACAGCGTTCCGTCTTTCACGAGATATACATTGCTCGTGTTTTCGTCTTCTTTGATTGCAAACCCCAGCACATCCCGGTAAAACCGAATCATAGTCGGCATATCATTCACAAACAATCCGTACCCGTCTAACCGCATTTAAATTCCCCTTTTCCGTACATTTTACGTTCATTATAACAGAGGCGCAAACAGGAAACAAGCGAAAATATGAACAAAAAAACACCGTGACTTGCTAAAATCACGGTGATGGACTGGTGGACCCGGAGGGATTCGAACCCTTGACCTCTGCGTTGCGAACGCAGCGCTCTCCCAGCTGAGCTACGGGCCCATATTCTGTTCAACAGCAAACATTATAACACAGTCTTTCAAAAAAATCCAGTCCTATTTTTTATTTTTCGCAATTTTCTGTATGCAAAAAGGGCCGACCGCTTTGGGCCGACCCTTTTCTCATGAATTATTCGTTTATTTTGCCGCTCATGATATCGAAACGCAGTCGATCGTGCCGCGGGATGATCCAATCGGCCATATAGCCGAAATCGGAGAGGGCACGCGAGGAAAATCACACACCGCCGCCGGCTTCTTTGCTGATGGCATCGATGAAGGCAGGGATGAGCTGCTTTTTGCGGGAGACAACACCTTTAAGCCAGATGGTGCCCGCTTTCGGCGCGCGGCCGAAGGCATCTTCAACGAGCATATCGGCGGACTCGCCATAGCACATGAGGCGCGTGGACTCCTCGATGATATTCGTCAGCATGAAGAACATCATGGAGAGGCCGTGCTCGCGGCAGGACTTTTCGAGGTACGGGCGCAGGCGGCGCTCCAGCTCATCGAGCTCGGAGCCGCTCATGCTGTTGATCTGGCCGACACCGAACGTGACGTCGCCGAACTCGAACTTCTTGTAATCCTGATAGAAAATTTCTTCCGGGGTCTTATCCTTGAGGTTGCTGCCTGCGGTAAACATTTCGATACCGAAGCTCTGGCAATCGATGCCCGCAATGGCACTGAGCGCTTCCGCTGCGGCGCGGTCCAGCATGGTACAGGTAGGCGAACGGAACATGAGCGTATCGGACAAAATGGCGCTGCACAGAAGACCCGCGATCTGCGGCGGAACCTTAAAGCCCTTTTCTTTATAAATGGAATAGATGATGGTCGCCGTGCAGCCGACGGGCTCGTTACGGAAATACACAGGCGCCATCGTCTCGAGGGAGCCGATGCGGTGGTGGTCGATGATTTCCAAAATTTCTGCGTTTTCGATATTTTCGACCGCCTGACTGCGCTCATTGTGATCGACTAAGATGACGGAGCGCTTGCGGATGCCAAGCAAGTTACGGCGGGAGATCATGCCGACGTACTTGCCGTTTTTATCGATAACCGGGAAATCGCGAATGCGGGTGTTCTGCATGGTATCTTTAATGGCATCGGTGTAATCGCTCGGGGTGAACGTGACGAGATCTTTCGTACGCATGAACGCCTTAACCGGCATGCACTGGCTGATGCGGTGCGCAACGGTGTACGTATCAAGCGGCGTAGTGAGCACGGCGCAGTTATTGTCGCGCGCGAGCTTCTGGATGCTGCGGGAGACCTCTGCGCCGAGGCAGACGAGGATACAGCCCGCGCCGGACTCAATGGCGGAAAGCTGCGATTCGTAACGGTTGCCGGTGATGACCATGTCGTCTTTTTCGATGTAGTTTTCCATGACGTCCGGGTTTGCGACGGCAATGACGACGTTGCCGTGCTCGAAAACGGCATCGGGGTCGCCGACGAGCATTTTGGCTTCCAGCGTTTCCAAAATGTTGCAGTACGGCGTTTTGGCCTTTGCAATCATGGTGCTGTCCTGATTTTCCATGTAGGACGTGGCAATGTCGTTGATGGTGATGATGCCGTCTAACACGTTGTTTGCATCGACGATGGGCAGCGTGACGGCGTTCATCTCCGCCATCATGCTCCATGCTTTTTTCATGGAAATGCCCTCGTTGATGCCGGGAATTTTGCGGATCTCCATATCGCGCACGCGGGTGCCGATGTTGTTGACGTAGGTCGGCTGGCGCATGCCGAAGCGCTGGAGGACGTAGCTTGTCTCGGAGCTGATCTGCCCGGCGCGGGCGGCGACATAGTGATTTCCGTCATTTTCTTTATTTTTAACGTCCGCGTAGGCGATCGCCGAACAAATGGAATCGGTGTCGGGATTGCGGTGGCCTAAAACATAGACTTCTTTTCTCTCGCTCATGCGTATACCCCACTCAAGGTAAAATGTTGTTTTTAGTATAGCACAGATTTTCCGAAAAAGAAAGAAAAAGCGAACGGCCGAGGGAAATTTTTGCACACCGTTCGCAATGTTTTCAGTTTTTATTTTTTGTCAAGGATACGAACGGGCACAAAATTACAGCTTGGCATATTGCGGCTTGCGTTTACAGGTCTTTCTGCATGATATAGTCGTTCATCACGAAGCCGCTGCCGATGTCGGTGACGACGGCGTCCGTTTGATGAAAACCGAAGTATTTGTAGACTTCGATGGCGTGAAAATTCTTTTTGTTGACGGTGAGATAGATTGCGGGGAGCTTTTCCGCCTGACAGAGCGTTTCGATGAAATCGAACGCGGCGCGCGGCAGGCCGCGGCCGCGATGAGCGGCGGAAACGTAGAGCTTGCTCAGGAACATTTTGCCCTCTTTGTGCGGCACAAGTCCGATGAAGCCCGCGGGCACGCCGTCGTCGAGCATCATATAATAGACGTAGCCCTCGCTTTCCATCTGGCGGTGGATGGCCGGGACGGACTGGAATTTTTCGATCATGTAATCTGTGGACGCAACGCCGTTGATGCAGTCGTAGGTCTCGTGCCAGATGGGTGCGGCGATCTCGGCTATTTTTTCAATCTGTTCTTCTTCCGTGACTTTGATAAAGGTAACTGCCATTTTTAACTCAGCTTTCTTTGTAGTTTCCGAGGAACGAGAAGCGGGGCATCTCGTCGGAGAGGGCGCAGATGAGCGCAAGTGTCTGCGCATCGTGAACATTCCCGGTGAAATCGAGGTAGAAGTCATACTCGAAATTGCGCTCCGGGATGGGGCGGGATTCGATTTTTGTGAGGTTCAGGCCAAGCAGAGCGAAACGCTCCAGCGTATGGCACAGCGAGCCCGGGGTGTGCGGCAGAGAGAAGCACAGGCTGATCTTTTCCGCGTCTTCGGGCAAAACGGCTTCACGCGAAATGACGATGAAGCGCGTGCAGTTGTTATCGGTATTCTGGATATCGGCGGCGATGACTTCGAGGCCGTATTCCTCCGCCGCCTGCGCGGAGCAGACTGCGCCGACGCCCTCGGGACGGGTTTCGGCGATGAACTTTGCGGCGGCCGCCGTGTTGGAATAGGCTTCGGTCTCGATGTCGTGTGCCGCGAGATACGCACTGCACTGCACGAGGGCCTCGTGCTTCGAGAGCACCTTTTTGACCGCACCCGTCCCCTTTGCGCGGCACAGGCAGTGGCGCACGGGAATATCCGCCGCACCGACGATGAACATGCGGTGCTTCATGATGAGGTCATAGACCTCAGAGACACTGCCGGCATCGGAATTTTCGACCGGCACCACGCCGTAATCGCCCGCGCCGTTATGGACAGCTTCAAAAACATCGCGGAAGCCGGGCAAAAAGATCGGCTTCTGCCCCGGAAACAGGCGCAGGGCGGCGCTGTGGGAAAACGCGCCCGCCGCGCCCTGACAAATGACACGCGGGTCAGCTTTTAATGTCTTTGGGGAATTTTGCTCAAGGTCGCGCAATACCCCGCCGCTTTTCAGCATATTGTGCTGGCGGGCGCGACTGATGCTCATGATGGCGCTGTAAAGCGCGACGGCGCTGTCGCCGTACTCACCGGCTTCTTTTTTAACGCGGTCTAAAATGACCTGCTCGCGGGCGGCATTTAAGACGGGAATGCCCGCCTTGCGCTTAATCTCCGCGACGCGCTCCGCGCACTGCATGCGTTCCGTGAAAAGCTTTAAAAGCTCTTTATCAATGCGGTCTATATCGTTGCGAACCGGCAAAAGCAGTTCATCAAAGGACTTATTTTCACTCATTTTGCTCGCTCCTTTCTATTCTCTTTAACGCAGCAAGTCCATCAGCGCCAAGGCTGCCGCAGCTTCCGCCACAGGGATGGCGCGCGGGACGATACACGGGTCGTGGCGGCCGTGGATGGTTAAATCGGCGTTTGTTTTCGTGGTGAGATCGACCGTGTGCTGTTCACGACCGATGGACGGCGTGGGCTTGACGGCGATGCGGAATAGAATCGGCATGCCCGTTGTGATGCCGCCCAAAATGCCGCCCGCGTTGTTCGTTTTCGTGCGGACGAGACCATTTTCGTCGTAGTAAAACGCGTCGTTATTTTCGCTGCCACGCATACAGGCAACATCAAAGCCCGCGCCGAACTCCACGCCTTTGACGGCGGGGATGCCGTATAAAATCGATGCAAAGATATTTTCGATGCCGCCGAACATAGGACTGCCGATGCCCGCCGGGACACCGACTGCGGCGCACTCGATGATGCCGCCGATGCTGTCTGCGTCTAATCGCGCGGCTTCGATCTCGGCGCGCATTTTTTCTTCGGCCTTGGGGGAATTGACCGCAAAAAAGCGGGTATTTAAGGCATTTAAGTCGTCTTTTGAGACGTTTACGGGATCGAACGGGGTATCTTTTGCGCTGCCGACCGCATAAGCGTGCGCACCGATCGTGATGCCGCGGCGCTCTAATATCTGGCGGCAGACGGCGCCTGCGAACACGAGGCATGCGGTGAGACGACCCGAAAAATGCCCGCCGCCGCGAATGTCGTTTGCGCCGTTGTAGCGGACAGACGCGGTGTAATCGGCATGGCCTGGACGCGGGTGGATTTTTAAATCGGAATAATCCTTCGAACGCGTATTGGTGTTCGCGATGATAGCCGCAAGCGGCGCGCCTGTTGTGACGCCGTTGAAGAGGCCCGAGAGCACCTGCGGCTCATCGGCCTCAAGACGCGTGGTGGCGGTCTTGTCCTTGCCCGGCGCACGGCGCGCCATCTGCACACGAATTTTTTCCATGTCTATTTTTTCGTTCGGCGGGAGATTATCGAGCACCACGCCGATTGCTTCCGTATGGCTGCCGCCGAAAATGGACAGCTTGATGTTTTCACCCCAGGTCGATGCCATCGGCGATCCCTCCTAAATGTTTATGATCCCGGAAAAATCCGGGGTAGGATTTTTTGATGCTTTCCGCGTCCGTGACGGTGACTGTGCACGCACAACCGGCGGCAGCGAGCGCCATGACGACGCGGTGGTCGTTCATGCCCTCGGCTTTGCCGCCCGTAAGCGCGGGCTTGCCGTGAATGATAAGGCCGTCCGGCACGGCTTTAATGTCTGCACCGAGGTTTTTGAGCGCCGCTTCCATGGCAAGCAGACGGTCACACTCCTTTAAGTGCAATCGCTCCGCATGGGAAATGACGGTCTCGCCCTCCGCGAACGCGGCTGTGACGGCGAGCGCAGGCACCATATCGGGAATTTGCGCGGCGTTAATCGCGATGCCGTGCAGTCCGCGGTAGGGCTTATCTATATTTTTGTTTTCGGCAACATAAACGCCGTTTTCTTCGGTGACAGAAAGCCCGAACTGCCGCCAGAGATGGACGCAGGCTTTATCGCCTTGCAGAGAGGTTTCGGAAAGGCCGAGCAGGCGGATAGGGCCGCCGGAGACAGCGGCTTCCGAGAGAAAAAACGCGGCCTGCGACCAATCACCCTCGACGGTATAGTGCTCTGCGTGATACGTCTGCCCGCCGGAGATGTGCCAGCCGGTCTCGGTCTCCTCAATTTTAACACCGAAGCCCGCGAGCACCTCTATCGTCAAATCGATATAGCCTTTGGATTCGAGCGGGGTGGTCAGCGTAACGGTGGAATCCTTTTTGAGCAGCGGCAAAGCGAATAATAAACCGGTTATAAACTGAGAACTGATGTTGCCCGGCACGCGGAAATCGCCGCTTTGAAGCTTGCCCGTGATGTGAAACGGCAGACCGCCGGCAGTCTCGACCGTTACGCCGTGCTGCGGCAGAAGGTCTGTGTAAACGCCGATGGGGCGCTCGGGAAGTCTGCCGTGACCGACAAACGTCGCTTCGATGCCGAGGGCGGCGAAAACGGGGATGAGAAAGCGCAGCGTGGAACCGGATTCACCGCAATCGACCGTGACGCTTTGGGGTGCCGTGCCCGGCGCGATGCACAGCACGCCGTTTTCTTCCGCTTTCACCGTGCCGCCCATGGCGCACACGCCGTTTAATGTAGCTTCCATATCCGCGCTGTGGTCAATGGGCCCGACACGGCACGGCGTTTTGCACAGCGCCGCCGAAAGCAATGCGCGGTGCGCGGCACTTTTGCTTGGGGGAATGCGCACTTCGCCCTTAACGTGGGCGGGGCGGTAGGTCACCTCTGCCATAGTATCACCTTGTTTCTACATAAATTTATCTCTCTATATTTGACATAAGGCAGCACGATGAGAATGATGCTGCCTTCCTAAAAATCAATTCAATTTTCTGCGGCGGTTCTGCTCGGCGGCGAGTTTATAGCGCAGTACGAGGTAGTTCCTGTCCACCGGGTGAATAACGCTTTCGCCGATCTGCTTTAAGAGGATCAGGTTGAGCGTTTTGCCAAAGCTTTTTTTATCGAGCGCGGTTGCTTCCACAACTTTGGCGAAATCAAACGCGGACTCGGTGGGCATGCCATAGCTTTCCAGCACGCGGCGAATACGCGCAGCGGTGCCTTTTTCCGTGACGCCGAGACTTTCACCCACTTCGCCCGCCATGACCATACCAATGCCGACGGCAAGGCCGTGCGAAAGCGACGAGAAGCCCGTAAGCTTTTCGAGCGCGTGACCGAACGTGTGGCCGAAGTTTAAAATCATACGCCGGCCTTTGTCGTTCGTGTCTTCCTCGACAAAGTGCTTTTTGCACAGCACGCAGCGGCAGATGGTTTCCTCCAAATGGTCGATGACTTGTCCCTGCTCCAATTTATCAAACAGCGCGGCGTCTGCGATGCAGCCGTATTTGATGACCTCGCCCATGCCGTCCGTGAAATAGGCATCGGGCAGCGTGGAGAGCGTTTTGGGATCGGCGAGGACGAGGCGCGGCTGATGGAACGCGCCGACGAGGTTTTTACCGAACGGCAAATCGACACCCGTTTTGCCGCCGACACTGGCATCTACCTGCGCCAAAAGGGACGTGGGCACCTGCACGAAATCAATGCCGCGCAGGAACGTTGCCGCCGCGAAGCCACCCATATCGCCCGCTACGCCGCCGCCGAGCGTGACAATGATGTCGCTGCGCGTGAAATCGTTTTCCGCAAGCGCTTCGTAAATCTGCATGACGGTGGAAAGCTGCTTTTGCGGCTCGCCGGCTTCAAAGACGAACTCCGCCGTGTGGATACCCGCTTTTTCAAGCGAAGCTTTTAGACGCTCGCCGTATATCGGGAAGACGTTCGTTTCGCTGACGATCATGGCGCGGCTGCCGGGGCGGACGAGCGGGGCGATTTTTTCGCCTGCGCGGTCTAAAACGCCGTCTTCCACAATGACTTCATACGGTTTATCTGTTTTAATCTCGATCACCATTATCCGAATTTCTCCTTTTTTTCACGTGCGAAGGAAAGCAGCGCCACGAGCTCTGCCCGATCGTTTTTCGCCACCGCAGCGCGTATACGTTCTATATTGCGCACGAGTTCTTCCGTCTCGTCCACTAATTCCTCACGGTTTGCAAGGAAAAGGTCCGCCCACAGCTCCGCGTTGATGCGCGCCACGCGCGAAACGTCGCGGTAGCTGCCGGCGGAAAAGCCGCTGTGCTCATCGCAGCGCGGGCTCATGACATAAGCGCACGCCAAAACGTGCGGAATCTGGGACGTATAGGCGATCATACGGTCGTGCTTTTGCTGCGTGCAGTATTTGATGGTGCCAAAGCCCATGCTTTTTGCGAGCGATACAAGGGTATCTGTGGCGCTTTGCGGAGCTTCGCCGGGCACGAGAATATAGGAAGCGTTATAAAAGAGGCTTGCCTCACTGGCGTCGAACCCGCTGCGCTCCTTGCCCGCCATGGGGTGGCCGCCGACGTAAACGAACGGGTAGTTTCTGGCGATCTCCGTTAATTTGCCGCAGACCTGATTTTTGATGCCGCACACATCCGTGACAATGCAGCCTTCTTTAAAATGCGGTGCGTTTTCCTCGACGAAGCGCACGACATCTGCGGGATACAGACAGACGTACACGACGTCCGCGTTTTCGAGCAAAGACGTGCTGCCGACGGAATCGATGGCGCCGAGGGAAAGTGCGTCGAGCAGGGTGTTTTCGTCACGGTCAAAGCCGATGACGGTGTGCTCTGTATTTTCTTTGAGGGCCTTTGCGAGCGAACCGCCGATGAGACCCAGACCAATGATTGCGATTTGCATATCGTTCTCCCTTTCGGGTAAATTTTTACAGGCTCTTCACCGTTTCGGTGACCTTCTGCACTTTCTTTGCGAGCACGTCGAACTGATCCGGCGTGAGGGACTGTGCGCCGTCGCACAGGGCGCGGCTGGGGTCATTATGCACCTCGATGATGAGGCCGTCTGCGCCGACGGCTGCCGCTGCCATGGCAAGCGGCTCGACAAGCCAGTTGATGCCGCTGGCGTGGCTGGGATCTACGATGACGGGCAGGTGGGAAAGGCGCTTTAAGATCGGCACGGCGGAAATATCGAGCGTATTGCGGGTAAATGTCTCATAGGTGCGGATGCCGCGCTCGCACAGGATGACCTGCTCGTTGCCGCCCGCCATGATATACTCGGCGCTCATGAGAAGTTCTTCGATGGTGTTGGCAAGGCCGCGCTTTAAAAGAATCGGCTTATGCACGTGACCCAGCTCCTTTAAAAGCTCGAAGTTCTGCATGTTTCTTGCGCCGACCTGAATGACATCGACGTCCTCAAAGAGGTCGAGGTGGCCGATGCTCATAATCTCGGTGACGATGGGCAGGCCGGTTCTTTCCTTGGCTTTTTTGAGGAGCTCGAGGCCCTCTGCCTTAAGGCCCTGGAACGCATACGGCGAGGTGCGGGGCTTGAATGCGCCGCCGCGCAGGAACGTAGCGCCTGCGGCCTTGACGCGCTCTGCGACACAGCAGATCTGCGCTTCGCTTTCGACGGAACACGGACCCGCGATGAGCGCAAGGGAACCGTCGCCGATCACCTGACCGGTAGGAAGCTTGATGACCGTATCTTCCGGATGGAACTTACGGTTTGCTTTTTTATACGGCTCCTGCACGCGCTTAACGCTTTCAACAATATCCTGTGCGGCGATGTACTCGCTGTCTACCGCAGCGGTATCGCCGATAAGGCCGAGCACGGTAGAATGTGTGCCGACCCATGTGTTAACACTGACGTCATAACGGTCGGTGAGATTTGAAATGAAATTTTTGACCTGTTCTTCACTGCGGTTGGCTTTAAGTACGATGATCATGTTTTTTCCCTTACCTTTCTTTTATAGGAGCCGTGCCCCGCTGCCGCTCTCGGCACAAAAAAAGCGAAGCCCATTGGCTCCGCTTGGTTTTATACTGCTCAGAATACTTCAAATTCCTCCGCGCAGAAATTTTCCGCGCGTTTTCAAGCGTTGCCCGGTATATTCACATACGACGAAAAGCACACGGTATAAAATCGTGCGCTAAAATACTTTGTAAATCGTCTTGTGAATAAAACGGACTGCATAGTTTGAACCATCCTATATGTGACTCTTGCTTTGCGATTTGCAGGTTTGCTTTATCTATCCTGCATCGCCGTGTTAAAATCATACCGCCGCGCGGGCGCTTTGTCAAGAGTTTTCTTGCGGTGTTCCGGGAGAAGTTCCTTTTTTGCGCCTTCTTCTGCGGAAGCGCTTCTTTTGAGGCTGCTCCTTTTCGAAGGTATTTCCCGGCTTTTTGCGCTTCGCTTTTTCAATGGGCTCGCCGCGCAGGGCGCAAATGCGCTCTACAACGACAACCGTGGGCGCGCCGGCGTCGACGATGACGTCCGCGCTTGCGAGGTATTTCGGGCGGCGCTCGTTTAAAAGGCGCTCAATCACCGCGCGGCGGTCCGGCGTCTGCAGAAGCGGGCGGCGTTTATCGTTTTTGAGGCGCTCCTGCAAGGCGGCCAGCGGTACGTCGAGATAATAGATGGTACCGCCGCCTTGATGGAAGCCCTCTACGTTCTGCGGCTGCATCAGCGTGCCGCCGCCCGTGGCGATGACGAAATGATTACTTTGCGCAAGCTCCTTTACGGTCTCGGTCTCGAGCGCGCGAAAATGCAGCTCGCCGTATTCTGCGAAAATCTCCTTGACCGTCATGCCGGTCTTCTTTTCTATGTACAAGTCCATATCGACAAACTGCATATCGAGCGCGGCGGCCAAGCGACGACCGACCGTGGTCTTGCCGCTGCCCATGAAGCCGCTTAAAACGATATTGCCCGATTTTATGATTTCACCTTTTACTTTTTTGTCCATTTCCCGTTCCCCGTTTCTTTCGGTTCGTTATACGCGGAAAAGCCGTGCCGTTTCCGCTTCCGCATCGCAGATGAGCTGTTCGATATCGCTGTCCTTAAACGACGCGCCGTACCAGAGCTCGTGCGCGGCGACTGCCTGACAGACGAGCATGCCCATGCCGCCGACAGTTTTGAGTCCGCAGCTTGCGGCAAGCTTTAAAAATTTCGTTTTGCCGGGGTTATAGACGGCGTCGAACGCGGCTTTGCAGCGGGAGAGCACGTCTTCCCCGACAGCACTGACACCGGTTTTGGGGTACATACCGAGGCTTGTGGTGTTGAGCACGAGATCGTAGTGCTCGGTTTCCTTTGTGAGCTCGTCATAAGACAGCACGCGGAACACGCCGGTTTTGCTGCGCGTGCGGCAGAGCTTTGCGAGTTCATCGCTGAGCACCTGTGCTTTTTCGAGCGAACTTTCGCGGCAGACGATATCAAGATGCGGTGCATCGGCCGTGAGCACGGCTTCAAATGCGATGGCACGCGCCGCGCCGCCGCGGCCGAGCAGAAGAAGCTCGCCGTTAAAATCGAGCCCATAGCGCGCAAGGGCCTTTTTGCAGCCGACACCGTCCGTTGTGTAGCCGGTCATTTTGCCGTCTTCGACACGCACGGTGTTGACGGATCCGAAAAGCTTCGCTTTTTCATCGATACCGTCGAGCAGGGGAATGATGTCGCTTTTGTGGGGGATGGTGATATTGAAGCCGTCGAGCGTGCGCAATGCGGGCAGCGCCTGCGTAAGGGACGGTACATCCAGCACGGAATATTCCGGCTTATGGCCTGTGAGGGAGAAGAGGCGGTCATGGATAAACGGCGACATCGTGTGCCCGATGGGGTGCCCGATGACGGCAAAACGGCGAAGCTGCATTTTAAGGCTCTCCTTTAAAAACAGAAAAATTTAGCACGGAATGCGGAATTGCTATTGACAAATAAGCCGTGCATCCATACAATGTATGTGAAGTACACCCCGATTGTATCATGCCTGCGGCGTTTTGTCCATACGGCAGACGGTGCAGTACTTGACAAATACTACACGATAGGAGGAAAATTAAATGGTTCTGGAGAAAGTTATCGATATTATTGCTGAGGAGCTCAGCGTAGATCCCTCCGAGATCACCGAGGATTCCAACCTGGTTGAGGATCTGGACGCAGATTCCCTTGCTGTTGTTGATCTTGTCATGTCCATCGAAGATGCTTTCAACGTAGAAATTCCGGATACGGAAGTTGAAAACCTCAAGACGGTTGGCGAAATCGTTCAGTTCATCGAAGAACATCAGGGTCAGTAATTTTTGCGCTCTGCGTGAAATTTTTCGCCTTGTGCAAAACGATATGAAAACACCGGGAGCGGCTTTCTGGCTGTTCCCGGTGTTTTTTCGCTGATTTAATTTATTCCGATGGACAGCTGTTTTGTTGGTACTCTGTTTCTGTAAATTAGCTTAAGCTAACTTTTAATTATTTATGTACAAGTATCTTTGGTACAAATTGCACCGAATCGTACAAGGAAAGAAGAAACGAACCTTCTTTTCTGTTTTTTTAAATAAAATCTTAGGCGGCCCGCATAAAGATGGCTGCCGCTCTTGCTTTTCAGGAAAATTCCCTGTATAATAAGAAACAATATGCCCGCTTTGGGCCCGGCGGCACAGCGTTTGCCGCACGAATCGTGAAAGGACTGAATTTCTTGGCGAATCAGAAGAAGATGGTCAACGACATCACTTCCATGGACGTTGACTTTTCCAAATGGTACACCGATATTGTTAAAAAAGCCGAGCTGATGGATTACTCCAGCGTAAAAGGCTGCATGATCATCGAGCCGTACGGCTACGCGATCTGGGAAAACATTCAGCATGAACTGGACGATCGCTTTAAGGCGACGGGTCACCAGAACGTTTACATGCCGCTGTTCATCCCGGAATCCCTCCTGCAGAAGGAAAAAGACCACGTAAAGGGCTTTGCGCCTGAAGTGGCCTGGGTAACGGAAGGCGGCAGCGAGAAGCTGAGTGAGCGCCTGTGCGTACGCCCGACGAGTGAGATTCTCTTCTGCGAGCATTACCAGAAAATCATCAACTCTTACCGCGATCTGCCGAAGCTCTACAACCAGTGGTGCTCCGTTGTGCGCTGGGAGAAAACGACGCGTCCGTTCCTGCGCTCCTCCGAGTTCCTGTGGCAGGAAGGCCACACCATGCACGAAACCGCAGAAGAGGCCATGGAAGAGACCATGCGCATGCTGCACACCTACGAGGAGTTCTACAAGAACGTGCTCGCCATTCCGGCTGTGACCGGCCAGAAGACCGAGAAAGAAAAGTTTGCGGGCGCTGTGGCGACTTACACCATTGAGCCGATGATGCACAACGGCGTTGCTTTGCAGGGCGGCACGAGCCACTACTTCGGCGACGGCTGGGCAAAGAACTTCGGCATTACGTTCACGGGCCGCGACAACACCCTGCAGCACCCGCACCAGACCTCCTGGGGCGTTTCCACCCGCATGATCGGCGCCATCATCATGGTACACGGCGACGACAACGGTCTTGTACTGCCGCCGAAGGTCGCGCCGATCCAGCTGGCAATCATCCCGATTGCACAGCATAAGCCCGGCGTGCTCGACAAGGCAAACGCGCTGTATGAATCCCTGAAGACGAAGTTCCGCGTGAAGCTGGACGACACCGACAACTCCCCCGGCTGGAAGTTCAGCCAGTATGAGATGCAGGGCGTGCCGCTGCGTTTGGAGATCGGTCCGAAGGACATTGAGCAGAACCAGTGCGTGCTCGTCCGCCGCGACACGAGAGAGAAGATTTTCGTTTCGCTCGATAACCTTGAGGGCGAGATTGAAAAGGCCTTGCAGGCTGTGCATGACGGTCTTTATGAGCGTGCGCTGAAGAACCTTGAAGAGAAGACCTTCACGGCGACGACGTATGAGGAGTTCCTCGACATAGCGGAAAACAAGCCCGGCTTCATCAAGGCCATGTGGTGCGGCGACAGCGCGTGCGAGGACAAGCTGAAGGACGCGACCGGTGGCGTGAAGTCCCGTTGCATTCCGTTTAAGGAAGAGCACCTCTCTGATGTTTGCGTTTGCTGCGGCAAGCCGGCAAAGCACATGGTCTACTGGGGCAGACAGTACTGATTTTTCTGCTTTGCGTAGCGCTATATCAAATCGGCATACGTGTTTTACACGGTTTTAACTGTGTTTTTATAAGCAGAATGTTGTAAGAATACTTTAGGGCACACCGTATTTTTTGCGGTGTGCCTCTTTTTTTACTCTTTTTTATGAAATGCACGGCTGATTTTTGGACGCGCAGGCAACAAAGCAAAAGTTTTTATGCAAATGATACAAGCAACATTAAAAAAGCCTGTGCAAATCCGCTTTTTTCACAAAAAGGGCTTTACATTTGCTTTGGAATGGTCTAAAATACAAGCAGAAATAAATCGTTAGGAGTCCGTATGGACTTCGGCGTAAATTTAGGAGGAGAATTCCAATGGCAAATGTAAGAGTTGGCTTTATCGGCTGCGGCGGTATTGCAAACGGCAAGCACTTCCCGGGCATGGCCCAGCAGGAAGGCGTAGATATGTGCGCATTCTGCGACCTCATTCTTGAGAGAGCAGAAAAGGCCGCTAAAGAGTACGGCACCCCGGACGCTAAGGTTTACACCGATTATCATGAGCTTCTGGCAGACCCGACGATCGACGCTGTTCACGTTCTGACCCCGAACGTTGCACACTGCGAGATCACCGTTGCTGCTCTTGAGGCTGGCAAGCACGTTCTGTGCGAGAAGCCGATGGCTGCTACCCCGGCTGACGCTAAGAAGATGCTTGAAGCAAGAGACAGAACCGGCAAGATGCTGACGATCGGCTATCAGTATCGCCACTTCCCGGAGAACCAGGTTGCTAAGAAGGTTGTCGATTCCGGCGCTCTTGGCGATGTTTACTATGCAGAGGCTACCTACCTCCGCCGCCGTGGCGTTCCGACCTGGGGCGTATTCACGGATAAGGCAAAGCAGGGCGGCGGTCCGCTGATCGACATCGGTACGCATGCTCTTGACCTCACGCTGTTCCTCATGAACAACTACGATGTTGACTATGTTTGCGGCACTTCCTTCGAGAAGCTCGGCCACACGCTCGATGCTAAGCATCAGGGTCAGGTCAACTACCGCGGTGAGTTCGATACCTGGAACAACGAGACCTACGACGTTGAAGACTCCGCTGTTGGCTTCATCAAGATGAAGAACGGTGCTACGATTGTTCTGCGCGCTGCTTGGGCTATCAACATGGCTGAAGACTACGCTGCAAACGGCGAAGCTTACACGATGCTGGCTGGTACCGAGGGCGGCCTCGATACGAAGGAAGGCCGTGTCCGTCTGAACCATGTTGTTGCTGAGTATCCGACCATTTCTTGGGTTGGCAACAAGGTCAGAGGTTACATCCCGGGCTTCTCTCAGGGGCCGGCACCGAAGTCCAAGGAAGCTGAGATCTGGGTCAAGGCTCTGAAGGGCGAAGGCGAGCTGTTTGTTACGGCTGATCAGGCTTATGTCGTCACGAGAATCCTCGATGCGATCTATGAGTCCAACAGAACCGGCAAGCCTGTTTACTTCGACTAATTTTAATCAGTACATTTTGTGTGCGGCGGCATTTCGTGTCGCCGCACATTTTTTAAGGCGGAGTTTCCGCAAACGTTATAATTTTCAGAAAGGTGGTTTTTCCCATGGAAAACATCAATGTTCAGGTTTATTCCCTGGTTTCCGAGCCGATTAGCCCGATTGAGAAGCTGAAGACCATTGCAAAGCTTGGCTTTGCAGGCGCAGAGTTCACTGCGGACTTCACGGAAGTGCCGGTTGAAGAAATGAAGAAGGTTCTCGCAGAGAACAATTTGAAGGTCGATTCCGCTCACGTCGGTCTGGATCAGATTGAAGGCGTTCTCCCCTACTTTGCAGAGCTGGGCGCAAAGCTTGTCATCTGCCCGATGACAAATTTCTGCAACAAGGCAGAAGCTGAAGAAGTTGCAGCAGAACTCAACCGCCTCGGCAACATTGCGAAGCAGTACGGCATCAAGATCGGCTACCACAACCACACCGACGAGTTCTATGTGGACGAGGGCAAGTATCTTTATGACTGGCTCATCGATGCATGTGACCCGGAAGTTACGGCTTTCCAGCTTGACTGCGGCTGGTGCAGCGCAGCAGGCGTAAACCCGGTAGACTTCATCAACAGCCACGCAGGCCGCATTGCAAGCATCCACATTAAGGAAAACGGCGGCGTTATCGGCGCAAACAAGCCGCAGTCCCGCCACGACACCACCCCGCGCTTCAAGTTTGAGAAAGGCGCTGACGGCAAGCCGATCTTCCCGCCGGAGTTCCTCAAGATGAAGGAAGAGCACGACAAGCTGAACGTACCGCAGGGCCAGGGCATTGTGGACTGGAAAGCTGTTAAGGCAGCTGCCGACGCACAGTGCGACAACGTCATTTACGTTGTTGAGCGTGAAGCCAGCTACAACGACCCGCAGGATCGCGTAGCTTGCCTTGCTGAAGACATTGCATGGCTGAAGGCTAACCTGTAATTAAATTTTAAGCAAAATGAGCCGAGCACAGGGATTGTGTTCGGCTTTTTTGCTGCGCAAAAAAGGAAAGCTTGCGACAACCATAGCGAAGCGACGAATAAAGTTTTTGATCGACCTTTTTTCAAAAAGGTCGTGGGGTCTCGGGGCAAAGCCCCAAGTCGCTTTCCGCAGAAAGCGAAATCTTTTTGCCTAACCAGAAACTAGGAAGGTAGATTTGAACGTCCGGGGGACGTTCAAATCGTAGGGACCCCAGTTGCATGGGTTCCCTGAAAGGGCGGCACTGCGCCGCCCTTTTTATATATACGCAGATTTTAACAAAAAGAAAGGTGCTGCGAGGGGCATTAGAGCGATGTATCTCTCCCTTTCTCCTCTGGCAGAGAGAGCCTGAAAACGCGTAAAACGTAAGCTTGATAAGAAAAAAATCCTCTCCCGGCTGCGCCGGGAGAGGATTTTTACATTAGTAGGCAACAGAATTTCGAGCTTTGCAAAGCTCGACTCGGGACTCTGCCCCAAGTCCCCACAGCCTTTTGGAAAAGGCTGGCGAAAACTTTTTGCGTCGCTACGCTATGGTTGACGGAAAAACGCGCAGCGCTTAGTGCTGGATCTGCTGCTCTTCCTCGTCTTCGTTATGGCTCCACGGCGACGGGGCTAATTTTTTATGCAGCGCAACAAGCTCGTGGTCGTAGTTATGCCGAACCTCGCACTTTTTATCGAAGATCATGGTCGCTTCGTCGTCTGCGGTGCAGGCCGGCCACTCCGGCAGGTCTTCGCTGGACGGCTTGCCGTTGCGGGCGAAATTCAGCCACGCGTCGCACATCTGCTTTTCGAGCAGGTCAGTCACGCCGGGCTCGTTATACGCGGCGACGAGGCTCGTGTTGTGAAACACGAACGGGATCTCGCTGCAATGCCACGCGATATGACCGCCGTCATACGGGAAGGTGTAGGTCATCATATACGAATACGTGCCGCTTTCCGGGTGCTGCGCTTTTTTCAGGATGAAATCGGTGGACGGCGCGCGGAAGATGGAATCCATGAACAGCACGTCGCTGACGTCTTTATCCGGATAAACTTTGGCGAACATCTCCTTGAGCTTTTTGCCCTCTGTGCCGTAGCGCTTTTCGATCATGGAATCGATGAGCGCGGCATCGGCCTTTTCCTCTGCGCTGAGTGCCGGCATAAACGAGAACTCGCCCAATACAGTGCCAACCATGACCGGGATAGTCTTTGCGTGCTCCGTAAAGCCGACCTCGAGCGGATCGCCGAGGTACCAATCGTTTGCGAGCGGGTTGCCGCCGACGTATGCGCCCGTCTTTGCGACCTCCGGCGCGACCTTGTTGTACGCTGCTGCGAGCTGTGCGTACGGGATGGTCTCGAGCGCCTTGACATCATCGAGCTTCAGCTCTTCCAGAAGCGCCGTGACGATGGCTTTGCCGTTCTGCTCCTGCGCATTGCCGGAGACAAAGTGGTCGATGCAGCCGCTCTGCACGACACCCTTATGGAACAAGCCGTCCGCCGCGGGAGTCTGCATCAGCGTCCAGACCTTCATACCGCCGCCGGACTGGCCGAACAGCGTGACGTTCTCCGGGTCACCGCCGAAGTTTGCGATATTTTCGTGGATCCACTGCAAGGCCGCGACCATATCAGCATTGCCGGCGTTGCCGGAGTTCTTATATTCCTCGCCGAACGGGGAAAGGTCGAGGTAGCCGAGGATATTTAAGCGATGGTTGAGCGAAACGACGACAACATCGCCGTATTTGCTCATGTTTTCGCCCTCATACGCGATGTGCTCAATGGAGGATCCCGCCGCGAATCCGCCGCCGTGCAGCCAAACGAGCACGGGCTTCTTGGCGTTCGGGTCGAGGTGCTGCGTCCAGATGTTGAGGTACTGGCAGTTCTCATCGAGCGGCCAATAGCGGTGCGGCACCATCAGCTCGTTGCTGGGCTGATCCTGCTGCAGCATGGGGCACACATAGCCGTAAGCCAGCGCGTTTTTGATGCCCTCCCACGGCTCAACCGGGGTCGGCTGGTGGAAGCGCTTTGCATCGGCGTATTTCACGCCGTGGAACGCGTATGTGCCATCGAGCTGAAAGCCGCGCAGCTTGCCGGCTTTGGTCTCGACGACCGGGTCTGTTTTGGTGCACATGAAATTTCTTGCCATATATCACAACTCCTTAAAAATTTGACAAAGTAAAAGAAATAACCTCACAAGGTTAATTGTAAGGTTATTTCCTCTAAATGTCAATATTCTGTTTTTGAATTTTATGTGCAATTTACAAAAACAAATCCTTTAAAAGCTGCTTGCCGGTCTTCGTGCGGAAAATGTTTTCGCACACCTTTTCGGCGGCTTCATGAGTCATGCCGCCCTCGAAAATGTTTACGAGGAAATCGGCTTCAACCAAAATCTGATAATCGATGCCGTTGATGTTCGTGTACGTGTGGTGGTGGCCGATGAGATAGCAGATACGCTCCGTCTGCCCATGGGTATAACCGCACGCGGGCAGCATTTCGAGTGCGATGGGCGGGCCTTCCACCTCCTGGTGAGAGCCGTTGCAGTTACCGTATTTTTCAAAGCACACTCGGATGCCGATGTCGTGCGTAATGGCGGCGGCTTCCAAAATTTCTTTTGTCGCATCGTCCACGTCTTCGCCCTCCGCGATGGTCTTTGCGAACGCGAACACCTTCAAAAAGTGGTTGACGCGCTCGACACAGCCGCCCTCGTACTCCGTCATTTTCAAAACGAGCTTGCTAAAATTTGTCATGTTTTTCACTTCTTTCTTTCAAATCGTCTGCGCAGGTGATGAGCGCCTTCTGCAAACCTATGGCGTGTGCGATAGGCAACGCGAGCGCAAGCTGCATTTTGGCGTAGCCCTTGCGGCGCTCGCTCGGCACGATGCGCTCTGTGCCCCAATCTGCAAGATAAGCTCTATACTGCGCTTCTGTGATCTCCTCGGGTAAAATGAGCTTCATAGAATTTTCTCCTGTTATTTTGCCATGACGGCTTCAATATCCTCGATGGTGCGCGGCACAGACGCGGAGAGATTCTCTGCGCCGGTCGGCGTGACAAGGCAGTTATCCTCCACGCGGAAGCCGATGCCGAGATCTTCGGCGTAAATGCCGATATCAACGCAGAAGACCATGTTCGGCGCGATAGGCTTACCGAGTGCATCGACGACATCGTGCACGTCGTAGCCGACATGGTGCGCACCGCCGTGCCACATGTATTTGCCAATCTCATCGTAAGAGGACAGCAGACCGATCTTTTTCAGCTGCTCACAGCAATAGCGGCGGGCGGTCTTATCCACATCGTCCATGAGCATACCGGGCTTGATGATGGAGAACATGTAGTTCGACGTATTGAGGGCACACTCATACAGCATGCGCTGCTCTTTCGAGTATTTGCCGTTGCACGGCCAACCACGGGAGACATCGTTGCACTCGCCGTCCCACTGCGCGCCAACGTCATTCAAGATCATATCTCCGTCTTTGGCTTGTCCCATGTAGCTGTCGTAATGGATGCAAAAGTTGTTTTTGCCGGCGGAAATGATGGAGTGGAACGCGGGCTCAAGCACGCCGGCGCTGGTGAGGGCGTAGTCGAACTCGGCTTTATACTCGTACTCATACATGCCGGGGTGCGAAGCGCGCATCATGCGCAGAATGCCTTCGCGCGTAACGGTCATGGCACGACGCATGGCGTCAATCTCGCACGGAGCCTTCAGGGTACGCAGGCGCTTTAAGATGGGCAGGATATTTTCAACCGTGAGGAACGGGTAGCCGGTCTTAATGGTCTGCGCGAAGCGGTGGGCTTCATCTAAGCCCTCGTCCGGCGTATGGCGGTAGAGGTCGAGGTAGACGCGCTGCACGTTGCCGCTGTTCAAAACACGGTGGATATCGTTTTCAAAGTTCTCAACGAAGCGGATATCCGTGATTCCGGACTGCGCCATAACTTCATCGGCTTTCGGTCTGCGGCCCGTCCAGCGCTCTTTCATGAGATCCGGCGGGAGGATATAGATGGATTCCTGCACATTGCCGCCGATTTTTGTGGCGACCAACACGAACCCCGCGAATTTAATGCCTGTTAAATACAGGAAATTGCGGTTTGTGAAGAATGTATAGTATGCATCGGCACTCTGGCGCGGTGCGCTGCCGGAAAAGAACACGGCTGCGCTGCCGTCTTTCATTTCGGCGTACAGGCGCTGACGGTTTGCCTTGTGGAATTCTGCTGTCATGATAATCCCTCCGAATCTTCTTTGCTTTTATCTATTTCTAAAGGCTTGCTGAGCAAGCCTTTTAAGAAACCCCTTGATAGGGTTTCTTACATCAAATCGTCCACCGGACGATTTGACTATCTTCCTGATCTTTAGGTAGGCAAAAGAGTTTCGAGCTCTGCGGAGCTCGACTCGGGGCGTTGCCCCAAGGCCCCACCAACTTTTTGAAAAAAGTTGGATCAAAAACTTTATTCGCCGCTCCGCTGTGGAAAACGTTAGCTTACTTCAGCTTTGCAGCCAAGGCGACCCAGCCTTTTTCCTCTTTGCGGTCGATGATCTCGAATTTATCCGCGAGGCACGCCAAAACATCGTCTTCCCTTGTATCGATGATACCGCTCATGATATAGACGGTATCGGGTTTCATGAAGCGCGGGGCATCTTTTGTGAGCAGAATCACGACGTCCGCGACGATATTCGCAACAACGACATCGAATGTGCCGGTAACCTTATCCGCCAGATTGCCGCAGATGCCGGTGAACTTATCGCCGACGTGGTTGATCTCTGCGTTTGCGACGGCGGTCTTGACGGCGAGAGCATCAATATCGACGCCAACGGCGCTGCCTGCGCCGAGCAGCAGACCGGCGACGGACAAAATACCGCTGCCGCAGCCCATATCAAGCATGGTATCGCCCGGCTTTACATACTTTTCGAGCAGCTCCATGCAAAGGCGGGTCGTTTCATGCGTGCCGGTACCGAACGCGAGGCCCGGCTCCAGATGCAGCACGACGCGGTCACCTGCTTCGTACTCGTCCTCCCACATGGGGCGCACAAGCAAGCGGTTGCCGACGGGGATGGGCTTAAAATACTTTTTCCAGTTGTTGATCCAATCCTCCTCCGCGCAGTTGGCGGCGGTGATGGTGTTCTCAATGCCGACGGCTTCAAAACGCTCTTTGAGGAAAGAAATGGCTTCCGCCGGGTTTTCCTCCGGGCTGATATACACATGGATGATGCTTTTGGTTCGGTCTTTTTTGAGAAGGTCTTCGTCGATGAGGTCGATATGCGCGATTTCCATCGCTTCCTCTTCTAAATGCGAATAGTCTTCAATATAAATGCCGTAGGGCACGACCATCTGCGCAATGTCGCCCGCGCGGTCCGTATCTGCCGCGGGAATGGTGACCTGTAATTCGGTCCAGTCTGCGTTTACCTGATCTGTCATACTTTTTAACTCCTGTTCTCTTTTTATAAAATGCAGAAAATTATCTATACATTTCTCATATAAGCTGATTATACAACGCGCCCGGAAAACTTGCAATAGGAGGCCCTGCGACAATCATGACAAAACGCAAATTTCTGCTGCAAGGCATCGCTTTAACGGCATTTTCACTGTTTTTCCGCATTACGAATATCGGCTACCGTGCGTATTTATCGGGCAAAATCGGCGCGGAGGGGATGGGGCTTTACCAGCTCATCTTCTCCGTGTTCCTGCTCGCCATCACGCTTTCCACTTCCGGCATCAGCTTGGCCGTGACGCGCATGGTGACGGCAGCCATTGCGGCGAACCGCCGCTGCACGGTGCGCAGCGTGGTGACGCAGTGCTTTTTGTTCTGCCTGACGGTGAGCTGTACCATTGCGGTTTTGCTGCTGTGCTTTTCGGATTTTGCCGCCGCGCATATTTTAGGCAACGCCGGCGCGGCGCCGTCTCTGCGCATTTTGGCGCTTGGGCTGCCGTTTATGTCGCAGTGCACGTGCATGAAAGGATATTTTTTAGCAGTGGACGAATCGCTTTCCACCTCATGGAGTGACGCAGTAGAACAGGTGCTGACCATTTTCTCCGCCGTTGTGCTGTTCTGGTATTTTGCGCCGCAGAGCATAGAAGCTGCGTGCTTTGCGGCGATGATTGCTTCAACATTCGGAGAAGCTGTTTCGTTTTTGGCGGGATTTCTTATTTACCGCCGCAGCTTAAAGCGCAACACGCCGAAAGAAAAAGAACAGGCGACGGGCGTTCTGCACGGGATGTTCCATATTGCGGTGCCGTGCACGCTTTCGAGCGCGGCGCGCAGCTTGCTTTCAACGGCGGAAAATCTGCTCATCCCGCGCGAGCTCGGGCGGTACGGGCTCAGTCGTGCGGCTTCCATGTCCGCCTACGGTTTATTGCAGGGCATGGCAATGCCGATGCTGTACTTTCCGTCTTCGTTTTTGACGTCGTTCGCGTCTTTGCTCATCCCGAAAACGGCGCGGGAATTTGAGCTTTCGCACCGCAGAGCCGTGCGGCACATCACGCAGCGCGCGGTGTACGCGGCCCTGCAGTTCGGCATTTTCTGCGCGGGGATCTTCTTCGTTTTCGGCAGTGACTGGGGCGAGGCGTTTTATAAAAGCCGGGAAGCCGGGGCATACCTCAAAATTTTGGCGCCGCTCGTACCGCTTTTGTATCTGGATGTCGTGGTGGACAGTCTTTTAAAGGGGCTTGACGAGCAGCTGAACTCCATGAAATACAACTTTTCGGATTCGTTTCTGCGTGTGCTTTTGATTTTGCTTTTCATGCGGTTTGCCGGTATGCGGGCGTACATTGCAATTTTGTTTTTCTCGTCCATCTTCAACGCGATGCTGAGTGTACGAAGATTATTAAAAGTCGCCGATGTACATATCGGGCTATTGAAAAGTGCAGTGATTCCGGCGTTTTTCGCACTGCTTGCCGCGAATGCAACACAGTTTTTATTGAAAAGCATTTCGCTTTCGGGTATTCCCCTTGTTTTGCTGCAAACGGCGGTTTGTGCAGGGTTTTATGCTGCTTTGCTGTTTCCGTTTTTAAAGCTGTGCGCGTATTATACGGACAAAAAGCAAACCGTTAAAACATAAAAGCGGCGCTCCGACAGGTTGCCCCGCCGAAGCGCCGTGGTTTTATTTACGTGTTGTCAGAAAGAAATCAGATCCAACGGGTCTCGGTCATCTTCGGCTCGAAGATGATAGCGGACTTCAGAGTCTCAACAGCCTTCAGAAGGCCCTCGTTCTGGCTCATGAGGCTATCCTCATGCTCAATGCTGATGGCATAGTCATAGCCGACAAGGCGCAGAGCGCTGATGATGTCCTTCCAATAGAGCAGATCGTTGCCGTAGCCGACGCTGCGGAAGATCCAGGAGCGATGTGCTTCGTCTGCATAGCTCTTCGTGTCGAGCGCGCCGTTCTTTGCCATGTTGTACTTATCGAGACGGGTATCCTTTGCGTGTACGTGGAAGATTGCGTCGCCGCCGAGTTCACGGATAACAGCAACCGGATCCATGCCCTGCCAAATGAGGTGGGACGGGTCAAAGTTTGCGCCGATCTCCGGGCCCACAGCCTCACGGAGCTTGAGGAGCGTCTCCGTGTTGTAAACACAGAAGCCCTGGTGCATTTCAAGAGCGATCTTGTTGACGCCGTGCTCTTTTGCGAATGCTACAAAATTCTTCCAGTAATCGACAAGAATCTTCCACTGATACTCGAGGATCTTACCGAAATCGTCCGGCCATGCGCATACAACCCAGTTCGGATACTGAGAGGTCTCGCAATCGCCCGGGCAGCCGGAGAAGCAGTTGATCTGATGCAGGCCGTATTTTTCAGCCATCAGAACTGCGTTGCGCATGTCCTTATCATAAGCCGCAGCCAGCTCCTTATTCGGGTGGATCGGGTTGCCGTGGCAGGAGAATGCGCTGACTTCCATATCATACTTCTTGATGGTATCGCAGAACTCCTGATACTTTGCTTCATCGTGGAGCAGAACTTCCGGATCGCAGTGATCTTTGCCCGGATAGCCGCCGCAGCCGATTTCGACCATCTGGATGCCCATGGACTTGAAATACTTCAGTGCGTCCTCAAGAGGCATGTTGCCTACAACATTGGTAAGTACGCCTAACTTCATGTTAAAACACTCCTTCTAATTGAATAAATCAAAAGAATAACAGATTGAATTGGGGCTTTTCTGAAAGAGAAAACCCTGTTTGGTTTTATTGTACTATATTTCCTTGGTAAAATCAACATGGATTTGGCTTTTACGCCGCATTTTTTTGGAATGCCTTTCGGCAGATGTATTGAATTTTTGTGGTTTTCCGTCAAATTCACGGTAGAATTTCGCCGGGCCTTCCGCTATAATGAAAGTTAGCATTTTATTAAAGGCGGTATAGTTAAATGGAGAAGACCCAAAACTTTAAAAGCACCGTGTTTGCCTGCTACCGCGGGTATATCACGCAGGGCATTGTGAACAATCTCTCTCCCCTGTTTTTCGTGCTGTTCCAAAACAAATTCGGCATTTCGTATTCGCTGATTTCGGCACTCATCCTGTGCAACTTTGTGACGCAGGTCATCACGGATATGCTTTCCGTTAAATACGTAGACCGCATCGGCTACCGAAAATCGGCGGTCATCGCACACGCGCTGGCGTTTTTAGGCCTTGTGATGCAGGGCACGCTGCCGAACGTGCTGCCTGCGCCGTATGTGGGCCTTGTCCTTGCGACGATTGTGAACGGCGTGGGCGGCGGCCTGATTGAAGTTATCATCAGCCCGATTGTCGATTCCTGCCCGGGAGACGCGAAGGCCTCCGCGATGAGCCTTTTACATTCGTTTTACTGCTGGGGACAGGTGGGCGTGGTGCTCATCACGACGCTTTTGCTGCGCCTGATCGGCGAGGATCTGTGGTTTATCATCCCGATTCTGTGGTCTTTGCTGCCGCTTTATAATTTATTTCGTTTCCTCAAGGTGCCGCTGATGCCCACCGTGCCGGAGGAAGAAAAAACACCGCTCAAAACGCTGTTTACCTCGAAAATTTTCCTCGTGGCACTGCTTTTGATGCTTTGCGCGGGCGCGAGCGAGCTTGCCATGAGCCAGTGGAGCTCGCTGTTTGCGGAGCGTGCGCTCGGCGTGACGAAGGTCATCGGCGACCTTTTAGGGCCGTGCCTGTTTGCGGTGTTTATGGGCATCGGCAGAACAATCTACGGCGTGTGGGGCGAGAAAATCCATTTAACAGGCGCGATGGTATTCTGCGCCGCACTGTGTATTTTGTGCTATCTTGGTACGGCTTTATTTGAAAACCCGTGGCTTTCTCTGCTTTCGTGCGCGCTGTGCGGCTTTTCCGTGAGCCTCATGTGGCCGGGCACGTTCTCGCTGACCTCCGCCGCGTACCCGAAGGGCGGTACGGCGATGTTCGGCATTTTGGCGGTGTTGGGCGACGTGGGCTGCTCTGTGGGCCCGGCATTGATGGGCACAGTGAGCGGCGCGGTTTCCGGCAATGCAAAAATCGCCGCATCTTTCCCGAATCTCACTGCAGACCAACTCGGTTTAAAGAGCGGCATGCTGTTTTCCGCGGTTTTTCCGGCATTTATTTTGATCGGCGTTCTGTTGATCACACGGTTTCATAAATCTGCAAATAAAAAGCCAAGCCCCAAAGCGGACTTGAGCGAAGAATAATTTATAGGCACCAGATAGAGAAAAAGTGCAACGCAAATCTCTTGCATTCGAATTTGCAAGGGATAAATTGTTGCACTTTTGCCAGATTGCTACCAAACAAAATTTATAAATGCAAACCTCAAAGCAGTTTGCTTCCTGCACGCTTTCTATCCTGCGGCCTGTGTCAGCACACATGCCGTTGTGCTCTGCGACATGAACGGCAGACAAACGCCGCTCTCACCTGCGCCGACCAGCAGCTCCGTGCCGTTTTCGCAGAAGGCTTATACGTCAGATACTCACCGTAACAATTGGGTTTCCAGCTCGCGAACGCGGCGAAGAATATCGACGGAATAGGACGGAATACGGCCGAGCGCATCGGGACCGACGTTCAAAAGGTAGTTTACACCCATGCCGTTGAGCTTCTGCTTGTTTGCAAGAATCTGCTCGGGTGTTTTCCAGTTGTGGTCGTAGTATTTGAAGCCCCATGTGTCGTTCAGCGTGGCCGCGGTCTCATAGAGGTTATACGGCGAATACTTGAAGCCGAACAGATCGTTCATGGACTGCATGTCCCCTGCGCGTTCTTTTGAGATCTCTGCCGGACGCTCTGCCGGGATCTCGTTATCGCCGAGAGAAACGTAATCATACACGCCGTTGCCGAGACGAGAATTCACAAGGCAGTCCGGCTGATACTGCTTCACAAGGTCGTAAAGCTCCTGACTCTGCGCCTTTGTCATCACGCCCGGGGTATCGAACCAGATCAGGCAGATGTCGCCGTATTTTGTCATGATCTCCTTCACCTGCGGCTTGATCTTCTCGTTAAAGCAGATGGAGTAGTCTTTGTTGTCTGCACCGGGGAAATCCCAGTTGTTATACCACGCCGTGCCGGCGCAACCGGTGGTTTTGTCGTAGCCGCCGCCGTGCGGGTGGTGCCAGTCAAGCTCCTGCGAATAGTAAAGCCCCAACTTTAAACCGTGCTTGTAGCAGGCTTCCGCCAACTCTGCGATGAGGTCTCTTCCAAATGGCGTTGCTTTTTTGATGTTGTATGCATCGCAGTCGGAATCAAACAGCGCAAAACCCTCGTGGTGCTTAGAGGTAACCACAAAGTAGGTCATGCCGCATTCTTTTGCAAGCTTTACTCACTCCTCCGCATTAAAATAAACAGGGTTGAACGCACCCGCAAGCTGTTCCATTTCGCGGTTCGGGATGGCAAAGGCGGACTGGATCCATTCACCGTAGTCGTAGGGCGTACGGCGCCCTTTGTACTCACCGGCGAGCATGGAAGAGAGTCCGAAGTGGACCATCATGCCGTATTTCGCTTCGCGAAACCATTCGATATTGTTCATGCCTTTTCTGCACGGCTGCCGACGAAAAAAATTGCGCAGCCGTGCTTCCTCCTTTGAGAATTTTTTTGTGTGTCTTATTATAGCATACGGAACCGAATTTGTCTTGCAGTTTCTTTTGTATACGAGTGAAAAAAGCCATGCAGCGTGCTATGCTGAAAATAAAGACAAATCAAAGCGGAAAAACCGGAGGCATAGTATGGCGGAATATTTAGATATTGTAGATAAGAACGGGATCCCCACAGGCGAAACGGTAGAGCACGAAACGGCGCACGCAAAGGGCTTTCGGCACCGCACCCGCGCTTGACGCAAAAGCACTTGCGAGCCTGCTTGCCGGCAAACCGTCAACCGCAGCAAAAAAATAAAAAAGCCGAAAACCTTTGAAAATAAAGGCTTTCAGCGTTATTTATGGCGCGCCAGAAGGAATTCGAATCCCCGACCTTCCGCTTAGGAGTATGGCTTGCCACATGATACACGGTTCGGGTGTAACTTCCAATACCTTCCCTTACGCAGAATGACTTGTAGTAAACGAACTTTATGGTGCAAAACGCTCATTCTGACGCACTTTTATGGGTCCGTCGGGTGGTCCTATTAGCAAACTCTTAGCAGGAGGCCTTCCATAGAGGGCTGATAACTACTGACATTCTACACCCTTGTGTTCAATTTAACAAGGCATAGAATATGGAGGTTACTATGGATAGCAAAGAAAAAAAGCCGCTGCCGGAGCCCCGGACATACACCGTGGAGCAGATCGCAGCCATACTCAATATCGGTCGCACGACCGCATACCAGCTTGTCAAGGAAGAACAATTCAGGATCGTCCGCATAGGAAACGCTATTCGGGTATCGAAGAAATCCTTTGATGAATGGCTGGAAAGTCTGGAGCTGTAAATATTGACCTGAACGCCGTAGGCATAAAACCCTACGGCGTTTTTTCATGCCCACTTTCTGTGTCTGCTGAAAACTGTATCAAAAAGGGTGGAAAATCCGCTGTTCCTTCCCCTGTGTGCCACGAACCGAAAGGGGCGTGGATGTTTTCCCATACGGAGGATATCGGAGGGATACAGACGGAGGAAACACCGAAAAACAACACTTTTCAAACCATGAGGAAGGAGGTATCAGGCATGGCAGTTTTCCGCATAGAAAAGACCCGTGATTACACGGTCATGTCAAACCACCATCTGCGGAACACAGACCTTTCCCTGAAAGCGAAGGGCCTGCTCTCCCTTATGCTGTCGCTGCCGGAGGATTGGGACTACACCATGAAGGGGCTCGCCCGTATCTGCAAGGATGGCATTGACAGTATCAGCGCCGGTATTCGTGAGCTGGAGGTGCATGGGTATCTGATCCGGGAGCGTATCAGGAATGAAAACGGGCAGCTTGGCTCAATAGAGTACACGATCCTGGAACAACCTAAACCGCCCACACCTATGCAGGGAGCACCTATATTGGAAAATCCCATACAGGCTGTTCCCACATTGGATACGCCTATGCAGGGAGAACCCGCACAATTAAATACGAAAGGATCAAGTAACCAGATATCAAAAAAAGATTTATCAAATACAGAGATATCAAATCCTATCCAATCAAATCCCCTTACCCCCGCAGGGGCAAGGATGGGAATGGATGGGATGGGAGCCAGAGAAGCATACAGAGAGGTCATTTTTGAAAACATCGGGTATGAGTATCTGATCCAGGACCCGAAGATGGACCGTGAGCAGCTTGACGAGATCACGGAGCTGATCGTGGATACCGTCTGTTCTGCTAGAAAGACGATCCGTGTAGCCGGTGACGATTATCCGGCGGAAGTGGTCAAGTCCCGCTTTATGAAACTGGACAGCTCCCACGTGCAGTATGTCATGGATTGCATGAGGGACAACACTACCTATGTCCGCAACATCAAGAAGTATCTCCTGGCGGCGCTGTATAACGCCCCTGTCACCATCGGCAATTATTATTCCTCCCTGGTGCAGCATGACATGTACGGAGATGGGCAAAGGGGGCGGGGCTAAATGCAGGAAGAAGTGACCGGCAAATCCGTTGCCCTTATCATCGACGGCGCTAAAATGAGCGAGCAGGTTTTGGAAAAGGCCCTGCAAAAGTTCCTGGAGGCGCAGAAAAACAAGTCCCCGAAAATACACCGGGGCAAACAGACCCTAAAGCAGCTTGCCGGACAGAACGCCGGGCTTGCCAATATCGAGATCAGCGACAAGAATATCAAGGCTTTTACCCATGTGGCGAAAAAATACCATGTGGATTTTGCCTTGAAGAAGGACACCACCACCGAGCAGCCCCGCTACCTGGTCTTTTTCAAAAGCCGGGATGCCGACGCCATCACGGCGGCCTTCCAGGAGTTCGCAAGCCGGAAAATGGGCCGGGATGATAAGCCCTCCATCCGGGAGCGGTTGGCCCAGGCAAAGGAACAGGCGGCGCAGAAGGTAGAACACAGAGCGCTTGACCGGGAGAAGGTCAAAGTGAAGGAAAGGGGTGTGGAGTTGTGAATATAAAAAAGCTGCTAATCCTGCACCTCCCGTACCTCCTGTTCGTGTACCCCTTCGATAAGCTGTCCCAGGCTGTCCGGTTGGCACCCGGTGCTGACCTCTCCGCAAAGATACTCTCCATCGGAGACGGGTTTGCGGCAGCGTTTTCCTCCCTGGGGCTGAGCTTTAACCCTGTTGACCTGCTTGTTGGCATCGCCGGTGCGGTGATCCTCCGTGTGGCGGTCCACATGAAGGGCAAGAACGCAAAGAAGTACCGACACGGCATGGAATACGGCAGCGCCCGGTGGGGTACAGCGGCGGATATCGCCCCCTACATGGACAAGGATTTCTTCCAAAACATCCCCATGACCATGACGGAGCGGATCACCATGTCAAGCAGGCCGAAGCAGCCGAAGTACGCCAGAAATAAAAATATCCTGGTGATCGGAGGCAGCGGCAGCGGAAAAACGAGGTTCTTTTGTAAGCCTTCGCTGCTTCAAGCCCATAGCTCATTTGTCTGCACCGATCCGAATGGTTACAATATAAGAGGATAGAGAACCGAAGCGTGTTACATATCTACTTCAACACGAAAATTACTTGATGAAGGGAGGTTGAAATCGTGGCGAAGAAAGAAGAAATCAAAATCACAGCTCTATACGAGCGTTTGTCGAGAGACGATGAACAAGCTGGCGAATCGAACTCCATCCAGAATCAGAAAATGTACTTAGAAGAATATGCCCGACAGAAAGGGCTACGCAATATTAGGCACTTTTCTGACGATGGGTACTCCGGCACGAACTTCAATCGTCCCGGATTTACAGCCCTGCTTGAAGAAATCGAAGCAGGACGAGTGGAGACCCTTGTGGTAAAAGACCTATCCCGTTTTGGTCGTAATTATCTGCAAGTCGGTTATTATACCGAAGTTGTGTTCCCCAAAAAAGGAGTACGCTTCATTGCTATCAACAACAGCGTTGATAGCGCCAATCCCACAGACAATGACCTTACCCCGTTTTTGAACATCATGAACGAGTGGTATGCCAAAGATACAAGCAACAAAATCAAAGCAGTCTTTAAGTCCAGGATGCAGAAAGGCTTGCGTTGTAGTGGCTCTATCCCTTATGGCTACAAACGCACCAAGGACGATAAGCAACAGCTATATGTGGACGAGCCTGCCGCAGAGGTAGTCAGAAGAATATTCCGTATGGCTTGCCAAGGCATCGGAACTACTACCATTGCTGAAATACTGACAGCGGAGCAAGTGCTGATACCATCTGCCTATACTGCCAAGACCTCGCCTGAGAATTGCAGAAATAAAGATTACGCAGACCCCTACCGATGGAGTGCTACCACCGTTGGCTATATCCTTGACAGGCAGGAATATCTCGGTCATACCGTGTTGGGTAAATCCATCTGCGAGAACTTCAAGACGAAGCAACGCAGACCTGCCACCGCTGACGAACTGATGATATTCCCCGATACGCACGAAGCTATCATTGACCAAGACACTTGGGATATTGCAAGCAGAATGCGCTCTAAGAAAAAGCCGAGAGCCGCAAACGGCACTTACACCCACCGTCTTTCCGGTCTCGTCTATTGTGCGGACTGCGGAGGAAGAATGAGTTACAGTAGCCCCGAAGCCAAGCACAGCGAAAAGAACTATGATTCCGATTCCTCTTTCCAATGCGGCAACTACCGCAATAAAGGAACGGAATGTGTCTCCCACTTCGTAAAAACTTCGGTTCTGGAAGCCGCAATTTTACAGGCAATCCAAGCAGTTAGCAAGTATGTCCTTGAAAACGAGGAAGAATTTATTGCCCAACTCAAAGCAGTCTGGAGCGAAAATAAATCCAAGCATACTGACATCGGACAACAGGAGCTTGAACAGGCAATGAAGCGAATGACCGAGCTTGACAACTTGATACAGAACCTCTATGAAAGCTCTGTTAAAGGCACTCTGCCGGAACGACAGGCACAGCGAATGATACAGCAGTACGATGAGGAACAAATCCTTATTGAAAGGCGTGTCGAGGAACTGAAAAGCCAAATCCAGTATGAGGAAGTCAAGGAAGCTGAGACAGGACGATTTATCGCCCTTGTAAAGAAGTACAAGGACTGCGCTGAGTTGACCGACACAATGCTCTATGCGTTCATTGACAGGATTGAGGTTCACGAAGCCACAGGCGGACGAACAATCTACCGTCAGCAAGTCATTGATATTCATTTCAACTTCATCGGACACTTCTATCCCCCTGCGGAGACCATCACCGAGGAAGAACGCATTGCCGCTATTGATGCCGAGCATCAAAGAAAGAAGCAAGAGAAAGGTAAGCGAGCTTACGAAGTCCAGAAGCAGAAAAAGGCGGAATTGAAGAAAGCTGCCGAAGCCGGAGACCCCGAAGCCATTGCAGAGCGTGAACGCCAGCTTGCTATGCAGCGTGAACGAAATCAACGCAGACAGCAGAAAATCAAAGAAGCCAGAGAAGCTGACCCGGAGTATATCCATCAGATGGACGAGAAAGAGCGTATCAAGCGTGAAAAGCTGCTTGAAGCCGAACGCAAAAGGGCTGAGAAAGCTAACAAGAAAGCGAAGCTGACACGAGCCGAGCTGAAAGAAAAGGCTAAAACCGACCCCGAAGCCGCAAAGGAATTTGAAGCTCTGAAAGCGAGAGAAAACGCTACAAGCAAACGAAGCTATGAGCGACAGAAAGAGCGAATGGAAACTGACCCCGAATATGCTGCTTTGATGGCAGAACGCAGGGCTGAATATAACCGCAGACACACAGCCAAACGCAAGGCAGACCGTGAAGCTCTGGAAGAACAAGCCAAGACAGACCCCGAAGCAGCTAAGAAACTGGCTGAAATGCGAAAGTATCAGAGCGAAGCAACTGTTAGAAGCTATCAGAAGATGAAAGCTGATGCAAAAGCAGGAGACCCCGATGCTATTGCCAGATATGAAGCCCACCTTGCCAAACGCAGGGATGAATACCATCAAAAGAAAGCCAAAAAGGAGGATATTCCGGCATGAACGAACTGAACCCCAATCTCAACAAAGCAAATAAGGAGGTCACTATGGAACTGAACTTTATCAAATCCGGCGATTACTACATCCCCGACATCAAGTTGAAGAACCCCAATATCCGTCTCGGCAAGTGGGGACGGATGCGTAGAGAGTATCTGCGACAGGCACACCCCATCGTATTTTCTGAAATGGTATTGAGCGAAACGCTCTATGAGCATTGTGCAGAGATTGAAGCCACCGCAAAGAAGCGAATGGATGTGATCCTGCCGCAGCTTATGAAGTATTACGGCGTGACGGAGCAACTGAAAGCCGAGAACCAAATCGAATGGGTACGCCAGATGAACGCCTGTGTTGCACAGGCAGAGGAAACCATCAAGGGAGAATTGATTTACGCCGACTAATACCACAACTTCATACCGTCAACAAAGCGACAGAACTTTCTTTACGAAGTATCTGTCGCTTTTCATTTATCAAAATCAAGGAGGAACAAACATTATGCAGATGAACATTTTTGAGAAGAAAGCCCTGTACTCTTTCGGATGCCCCGACTACCACGCCACCGTTGACCGTCTCCATTTGATTGCGGCTCTTGCTCCCGACTACGAGACCAAGAAGCTGTTCTTCAATCTGGCAGTCAAGCTATCCGTGGAGGAAACCGAGCATTGGTATCAGTGCTTCTTCCGCACTCTTAGGCAGGAAATGGACGGCTATTACGATGCCGAGCTGACGATGAAACTGGCTGAAATCAGCACCTATGACCTTGATGCCCCTGTATCGGTCAAGAGCCGTGAAAAATCAAAAATAGACGATAGAAATGCTCTGGACGAGGAATGTATCGCCGGAGCATTTTCTATTTGAAAATCGCTGATTTTTACAGCTTATGAGCCGAGAAAAAGACCTGAAAAAAGCCCTATTTCGTTACAGTCGGGCAGAAAGGAGCATTTTTTGAAAACTGGACTGACCAAGGTGGAAAAGACAACGGATATTTCCTTTGATGAAAGCTCAAAGACCGTTTATATCCGCACCCACAACACCGACCTAAAGAACCGCTTGACTGCCTTTTCTGAGAAGCACCCCGACCTCTGCCGGATGACCGAGGACGATGCCGACATCGGCTGCAAGGAGTTTGAGATTGACAAGCGGCGTTTTTCTATCCGTCTGACTTCTCCCTACTCTGAGGAACGCAGACGAAAAGCAAGCGAGTATGCCAAACTGAATGGCTTTCAGAACAAAACACCCAAACACTAAGGAGGACAACACTATGATGATGAATATGAATGAGAAGAAAATCCTGTTCGCTTTCGGATGCCCGAACCGTGACTTGACCGTTGAGAGACTTCGTCACGCCGCAGCTCTGGCAGTTGACCCTGCCGCCAAGAAAGAGTTTTTCACTTTGGCAATCAAGCTGAGTGACGAGGAAATCACGGACTGGTATCGTAACTTCTACTACAATATGCGTCTGGATTTTGAGCGTATGCCCCATCACAAGTATCTGCCGGACAGACAGCCCGTTCCCATTGAGCCGACTGTCCGAGAGTACCACAAGAGCGTGATGGAGCGTATCAGAGAACAAAAAAAGCGTTCCAGACGAGCTATGAAGTAAGACAACAACTGCGGTCAGAATGTCGGGCTTGCACCCGATGATCTGACCGCAGCTTTACATAGCAAGGTATAAAATATCGTCCATGCCCATTTTCGAGGTTCGTCAGCTTTTTAGAAAAAAGTTCGGCTTTATTTCTTCCCGACTGATTGAAATTTTCACATTTTCGTGATATAATGTAAAATAGTGAATTTCAACGCAAGGAGGACACTTATGGCTGTAACATATAAAAAGCTGTTCCATTTGATGATTGACCAAGGCAAGCAGCCATCCGAGCTGACGGAGCTGGCTGGCTTTAGTCCAAACATCTTGACCCGATTAAGGCGAGACCAGTATATCTCACTTGATAGCATTGAAAAAATATGCCTTGCTCTGAATTGCAAGGTGGATGATATTCTGGAGTTTATACCAGAGGAAAAGGAGAACGAAAACAATGGCTGATATTAGAAAAGAACAGGAGCGTGATGAACTCCATCGTGCTATATGGGCGATTGCTGATGAACTGCGTGGCAGCGTAGACGGTTGGGATTTCAAATCCTACGTGCTGGGCATGATGTTCTATCGCTATATTTCCGAAAATCTGACCAATTACATCAATGAGGGTGAAGCCGAAGCCGGTAATGAAGGATTTGATTATGCACAGCTTTCTGATGAAGATGCAGAGCAGGCCCGTGAAGATCTGGTAAAGACGAAGGGTTTCTTCATTCTCCCTTCTGAACTTTTCTGCAATGTCAAGGAAAAGGCCAAGAAAGACGAGAACCTGAACATGACGCTGGAGACCGTCTTTAAGCACATCGAGGAATCCGCCAAGGGCAGCGAGAGTGAGGAAAACTTTGCAGGCCTGTTTGACGATATTGATGTCAACAGCAACAAACTGGGTGCCACCGTTGCCAAGCGTAATGCAAAGCTTGTAAAGCTGATTGAAGGCGTTGCAGACATGGGATTGGGTAATTACAAGGAAAACTCCATTGATGCCTTCGGTGATGCTTATGAATATCTGATGAGCATGTACGCATCCAATGCCGGCAAGAGCGGTGGCGAATTTTTCACGCCCCAGGAAGTCTCTGAACTGCTGACTCGCATTGCGGTTGTTGGCAAGACAGAGGTCAACAAGGTCTATGACCCAGCCTGCGGATCCGGCTCGCTGCTGCTGAAGGCTGCCAAGATTCTCGGTAAAGAGAATGTCCGACAGGGCTTCTATGGTCAGGAGATCAACCTGACCACCTATAACCTGTGCCGGATCAACATGTTCCTGCACGATATTGATTATGATAAGTTCGACATCGCCCACGAGGATACTCTGCTGAATCCTCAGCATTGGGATGATGAACCCTTCGAGGTTATTGTGTCCAACCCGCCGTATTCTATCAAGTGGGAAGGCGACGACAACCCTGTTCTGATCAACGATCCCCGGTTCTCTCCTGCCGGTGTACTGGCTCCGAAGTCCAAGGCTGACCTTGCGTTTATTATGCACTCCCTGGCATGGCTGGCTACCAACGGAACAGCTGCAATCGTTTGCTTCCCCGGCATTATGTACCGTGGTGGTGCTGAGAAGAAGATCCGGCAGTATCTGGTCGATAACAACTTTATCGACTGTATCATCCAGCTGCCGAGCAATTTGTTCTTCGGCACTTCCATTGCAACCTGTATTATGGTTCTGAAGCGCAGCAAGGTGGACAACAGCACACTGTTCATCGATGCTTCTAAGGAGTGCGTAAAGGTAACGAATAACAACAAGCTGACCGAAGACAATATTGCCCGTATCGTGAACGAGTTTGTATCCCGTGCTGATGCGAAGTATTTTGCCCGTTGCGTTCCCTATCAGGAAATCAAGGACAATGATTATAATTTCTCTGTCAGCACCTATGTTGAGCAGGAAGATACCAGAGAGGTTATTGACATTGTAAAGCTCAATGCAGAGATTGCGGAAATTGTTGCCCGTGAACAGGTTCTCCGTGAGGAGATCGACAAGATAATTGCGGAGATTGAGGGATAATGGCAGATAATAAACAAATAACACGAAAACAGCACTATATTCCTGAGATGTACCTAAAGAGTTTTTGCAATGAGAATGGGAAGATATGGCAGTATAATTTGTTGTACGGTAATTACAAACCAGTAACACCTGCACAAACAGGTTATATTGAGTTTTTATATGAAACACCATGGAAAGGATCAACAGATGATAATAAGCGATTTGCGTTAGTTAATTATCTTGAGAATCTTTTTAGAGATCGAGAAAATATTTACCTACAATGTATATCTTCCGTTTGTAAAAAAGCCTGTACTCATGATTTTAGTGTTTCCGATATCACGCAGGATGAAAGAAAAATATTGGCAGAATTTACAACAAATATTTTTTTGAGACATCCTAATATGATGAAGGTTATTGAATTTGAAAACGTTTCTGAAAAAGAAAAGGTCAGCGCTCATGCAGAAGAATTAAGAAAGTTATTTGGAGATGAAGCGGACACTGTACTAATCTTTGAAAATAAATGCAAGTGGTTAGATTCACAATTTCCAGGAGGATATTTTCAGTTGGTTCAAAATATCTTTGAAAAAATGTGCTTAACTATTATCATGAGTGAACATTCAGAATTTATTACTTGTGACTGGCCAATTCTAAACGCCCAAATTGGCGGTGAAATCATTACCTTTTTGCTTCCGATTTCACCCAAAATCTGTATATGTTATAACAAATTGTTGTATAAAGAAAATGTTAATCATATTTCAGATGAAATGGTTGGTCTTTATAACAAATTACACATAGAAAAGAAATCTTCCCGCATGAAATATCTTTACGCTCGCAATAAAGAAGACATTGAAAGACTATTCAAAGAAAGCGGAGAGAAACAGAAATGACGAAACTTGAACAACTTATAGAGGAACTTTGCCCAAATGGTGTTGAATTCAAAAAGATAAAAGATGTCTTTCAGAGATCAAAAGGCACACCTATTACTGCGGGCAAAATGAAAGAAATTGAAAACCCAAACGGTGAAATTAAAATTTTTGCAGGCGGTAAAACTGTCATCAATGCAAACGAGGCGGATATACCCAATGCAAATATTACCAGAGTTCCTGCCGTATTGGTGCAATCACGTGGTGTGATTGATGTTGTATATTATGAGAAACCTTTCACGTTCAAGAATGAAATGTGGGCATACACCACCGACAACAAAACCACAGTAAAATATTTGTACTATGTTTTGAAAAACAATATTCAACATTTTAGAGATGCTGCATCCGGAATGGGGTCGTTGCCGCAGATCTCTTTGCCTGTTACTGAGGAGTTTTATGTCCCGGTCCCTCCTCTGCCAGTGCAGAGTGAAATTGTCCGTATTCTGGACAATTTCACGGAGCTTACAGCAGAGCTTACAGCAGAGCTTACAGCAAGAAAACAACAGTATGCGCATTATAGAGATACTTTGCTAAAACTTGACAACAATGTACCGTCTTATACGCTGAAAGATGTCTGTCTTTCAATTGCAGATGGCGACCATATGCCCCCACCTAAAGCTGACAGTGGTGTTCCGTTTATTACCATCTCAAACATTACCGAAACCAAACAAATAGACTTCAGCAATGTTATGTACGTTCCTCGTGATTACTATGATAAGTTAGCGGACAAAAGAAAAGCAAAACAAGATGATATTTTGTACACTGTTGTCGGCTCGTTTGGAATACCTGTACACATATCCAATAAGACTGAATTTGTATTTCAGCGCCATATAGCGATTCTTCGACCAAATCAAGAAATGATAGTTCCTCGCTACATGTATCATATCATGCAAAGCACAAAATTTTATAAACAAGCCGACAAAGCCGCAAAAGGTGCAGCGCAGAGAACAATAGGGTTGAGCTCTTTAGGAAACATGACAATACCGGTTCCGTCAATCGAAGAACAAGAACGAATTGTTGCTATTCTTGATCGCTTCGATACACTCTGTAATGACATTTCGGCTGGTCTCCCCGCAGAAATTGAAGCAAGACAAAAGCAGTATGAGTATTATCGGGATAAGCTGCTAACTTTCAAGGAGGTGAAAGCATGAACGAATGGCAAATTGTTTTGCTGACGGGTGTAGTAACAATTGTAACATCGATTGTTACAGCACTTATTACTCTGTCAATCACGCATAGAAATGAAGTCAGAAAGCTTGTTTTGGAAAAAAGAGCTGAACTGTATTTTGAGTTTTATGATGAGGCGGAACATTTGCTGCACGATAGGTTCAAAATATACGATAGCAATTACATAGGAGTATTACTGAAGTTTAAGCCTAAAATGAAACTCCTATCTTCCACTAAAACTGTAGAGGCATTTAAGGCTTTCTACGAGTTGATCGCAAAGCATTTTGACGAATATAGAAGTTTCTGTAACCAGAACGATCCTCGTAACAACCCGGATTTCTTGGAAATCGGAATTGACGAAGATGGTGTTGAATACGAAATCTGCCACGCAACAGATATGGATATTTCCTATTTTGAAAGCGATGTAGAAAAGTTCAAGAGAGAAAATATTCCAAGTATTGATACTATCAGACAACACATAACAGCTCTGTACACAGAAATGAGAAAAGACTTGGGAAGTAATATAAAATGAATGGAGGTTAAGGAATAGTGAGCCAGTACAATATTATCATTTCGACTTCCGAGACCACCGTTGTTTCCGAATATGAGCCCCAGCAGACTCGCTCGGATGCATATCAGAGTGAAGCCGCTCTGGAAGCGGCGTTTATTAAGATGCTTGGCGATCAGGGCTATGAGTATGTTTCGATTCACAACGAAGCGGATCTTGTGTCTAATCTTCGACAGCAGCTCGAACGGCTGAATCAGTATAGCTTCACGGACAAAGAGTGGGATACCTTCTTCAAATCCAAGATTGCCAATGCAAACGAGGGTATTGTTGAAAAGACCCGCAAGATCCAGGAAGACTATGTACAGAATCTGATTTGCGAGGATGGCAGAACCCAGAACATCTACCTGATCGACAAGAAAAACATCCATAACAACCGTCTGCAGGTCATTAATCAGTATGAGGAAGGCGCAGGAAGCCATGATACCCGATATGATGTCACTATCCTGGTCAATGGTCTGCCCCTGGTTCATGTGGAACTGAAACGCCGTGGCGTTGCTATCAAGGAAGCATTTAACCAGATCAACCGCTATCAGCGAGACAGCTTCTGGGCAGGCTCTGGGCTTTACGAGTATGTGCAGATTTTTGTCATCTCCAACGGCACATTCACAAAGTATTATTCCAACACCACCAGAGCAAGCCACATCAAGGAGAAAGACAATTCTTCCAAGAAGCACAGTAAGAAAACTTCCAACAGTTTCGAGTTTACTTCCTATTGGGCAGATGGCAATAACAAAGTGATTACCGACCTTGTGGACTTCACAAAGACATTCTTTGCGAAGCACACCATTCTGAATATCCTAACCAAATACTGCGTGTTCACTTCGGAAGAATTGCTCCTTGTCATGCGCCCTTATCAGATTGTAGCGACCGAGCGTATTCTGAACAGAATCGAGGTCTCCACCAACTACAAGAAGATGGGAACGATTGATGCCGGAGGATATATCTGGCACACAACAGGAAGTGGCAAGACCTTGACTTCCTTTAAGACAGCACAGCTTGCAACGAGCCTGCCGTATATCGAAAAGGTTTTGTTTGTGGTTGACCGTAAGGACTTGGACTATCAGACCATCAAGGAATATGACCGCTTTGAAAAAGGAGCTGCCAACGGCAACAAGAGTACCGCCGTTCTGCAAAGACAGCTTGAGGACAGCACTTCCCGAATTATTGTAACAACCATTCAGAAATTGGATGTGTTCATTATGAAGAACCCGAACCATCCAATCAGAGATAAGCACATCGTATTGGTGTTTGACGAGTGCCACCGCAGCCAGTTCGGAGATATGCACACACGCATTGTCGGTGGTCAGATTATTTGAACAGTCTGGAATGGGACGGTACAGAACGCATCCGCTATGCTCTGACAAAATTTCTCGGCGCAGAGGACAGCGAGTATGTCTATGAATGTCTGCGACTGTTCATGTTGGGAGCGATTCACCGAGTATTCAAACCCGGCTGTAAGTTTGAAGTCATGCTTTGTCTCGTTGGTGGGCAAGGTGCAGGAAAGTCCACTTTCTTCCGATTGCTTGCAGTCAAGGACGAATGGTTTTCCGATGATCTCCGCAAGATTGACGATGAAAATGTATATCGCAAGATGCAGGGGCATTGGATAATCGAAATGTCAGAAATGATAGCCACAGCCAATGCCAAGAGCATTGAGGAAATCAAATCCTTTATCAGCAGACCGAAAGAGACCTATAAAGTGCCGTATGAAACCCATCCGGCAGACAGACTCCGACAATGCGTGTTCGGTGGTAGCTCCAACACTCTGGACTTCCTGCCCCTTGACCGTTCCGGCAATCGTAGGTTTATGCCCATCATGGTAAATTCCGAACAAGCCGAGATTCACATTTTGGAAGATGAAGCCGCATCGAGAGCCTACATTGATAAGATGTGGGCAGAAGCCATGTTCATCTATCAGAACTTCCCATTGAAGCTGACACTATCAAAGGCTATGGAAAAAGAACTGCGAGAAATGCAAAAGCAATTCATGCCGGAGGACACCAAGGCAGGGCTGATACAGTCTTTCCTTGATAACTACAACGGCACACAGGTCTGCTCCAAGCTCATCTATGTCGAAGCTCTGAACCACGCCTTTGACGAGCCGAAGCAATGGGAAATCCGAGAGATAAACGATATTATGAACAGCAGCATTGACGGATGGACACCGTTCTCCAATCCCCGTTACTTTGCCAAGTATGGCAGACAGCGAGGATGGGAACGAATCCCATCGTCTGACAACGGGCTATCGGCAACCGGCTCTATTTCTTTGGATGGTTTTCGTGAACTGACCGAAGAAGAACTCAGTCAGATGGAACTTCCATTCTGAAAAAGCTGACCCCGTTGCAGGGCTGGTTGTCAGCCCGTTGTCAAGCCCGTTGTCGGGCAAAACCCTCAATCTCCGTTTCTTGACTTGTCTTTCTTCTCTCTGACAACGAAAGCAACGGAGAAAATCAAAAAGAAATAAATAATAGTATAAAGAGCCAGATAAGGTGTTTTGCAGGTTTTTTGAAGCCCGTTGTCGGACTTCGTTGTCAGCACACACCCTGTCTGGCTTTTTCCATTTCAAGGAGGTATCGAATGAACCAGAACACAAACACAGCGAAAGCACCCAAGGCAGCTCCGGCAGGAACATTCAATATGAGAATGGGCAACACCACTTATGTCATCGGCGTTCATTTCAGCAAGACGAGCAAGGACACTCTGGAGGACAAGATGAAGCGACTGATGCGTGATGATGTGAGAACAGCAAATTTCTAAATTGAAAATTGTTTGTGACTTTTCCGTTTTCTATCTTGACAGAACGCTCCCGAAGGGCACCCTCCTTCCTGAGATCGGAGGCTTCCTGGAAAGGCAGAAATACCGTATCAAGTGCCTCAACCTTATCAACTTCAAGAAGTCCATGCGGTATAACCCCCTGGCCTACATCCGGTCGGAGAAGGATATCCTGAAGCTGGTGAACGCCCTGATTATGAACACGAAGGGCGAGGGTGACAAGGCCGGGGAAGATTTCTGGGTGAAAGCGGAACGTCTCTACTATTCGGCCCTGATCGGCTACATCTGGTATGAGGCCCCGGAGGAAGAAAAGAACTTCATAACGCTGCTGGACCTGATCAATGCCAGCGAAGCCAGGGAGGACGACGAGGAATACCAAAGCCCCGTTGACCTCCTTTTTGCTCAGTTGGAGGAAAAAGACCCGGACCATTTCGCGGTAAAGCAATACCGAAAGTTCAAAATGGCGGCAGGCAAAACCTTAAAATCCATCCTCATTTCCTGCGGTGCCCGGCTTGCTCCCTTTGATATCAAGGAGCTGCGGGACCTGATGGAATATGACGAACTGGAACTGGATACCCTGGGCGACCAAAAGACGGCGCTGTTTGTGATCCTGTCAGATACGGACAGCACTTTCAATTTCGTGGCCGCCCTCATGTATAGTCAGCTTTTCAATCTGCTCTGCGACAAGGCGGATGACTTCTACGGCGGGCGGCTGCCTGTCCATGTCCGTCTGATCCTGGACGAGTTTGCCAACATCGGCCAGATACCGAACTTCGATAAGCTGATTGCCACCATCCGAAGCCGTGAGATATCGGCTTCTATTATTTTGCAGTCGCAGAGCCAGTTAAAGACCATCTACAAGGACGCGGCAGATACCATCGTCGGTAACTGTGACAGCACCTTGTTTTTGGGAGGCAAAGAGAAATCCACGCTCAAGGAAATTTCGGAGCTGCTGGGGAAAGAGACCATTGATCTCTATAACCAGTCCGAAAACCGGGGCAGCCAGGTTTCCCACGGCCTCAGTTATCAGAAATTAGGAAAGGAGTTGATGACCCAGGACGAATTGGCAGTGATGGACGGCGGCAAGTGTATTTTCATGCTGCGGGGCGTGCGTCCGTTTCTTTCGGACAAGTACGACCTGACGAAGCATCCCAACTACAAGTACACAGCCGACGCCGACCCTAAAAATGTCTTTGACATGGAACGGTACATGAAGAAGCAGCGTGCCGTGGTGAAGCCCGGTGACAGCTTCGATGTGTACGAAATTAATGTAAACGAATAAATCAAACACATTTTTAGGAGGTAAGTATTTATGGAATTTTTCAACAGTGCAGTTGGTGTTTTGCAGACTCTCGTGGTGGCGTTGGGCGCCGGCCTTGGTATTTGGGGCGCCGTTAACCTGCTGGAAGGTTACGGCCAGGACAACCCTGCCAGCAATGCTCATGTACGGTAAAGAAGCAAGCAACCGAAAACAATAGATAGACCGCCAGCACTACACTATTCCGAACCAAAGACCAAAAGATAAGCATTTTGAGAAAATCTAAACTTTTGGATTTTCCTACAATGCCGACTACGGCGGAATCCCTCCCACTCCTTATATATTTCTTTCTGTATACATTGAATTTGTATTTAGTAAAATGCAGACAACACCACGGATC
>ERZ1026966.40-NODE-40-length-68937-cov-9.329868_pt1 | contig 68937 bp, 62 predicted proteins | sample MGYA00519296_ERZ1026966 | MGnify/ENA primary metagenome ERZ1026966 (study PRJEB26926, sample SAMN06164478) | human gut metagenome | biome: ENVO:00009003; feature: ENVO:2100002; material: ENVO:00002003 | host: Homo sapiens | place: USA | collected 2012 ... | reverse complement strand
TTCTAACATTTTTTGTAAAATTGTCAATCGTTTTTTGATATTTGCGAAAAATTGGTAAGCTCTAATTTTTAATCCAAACGCCCCGAACGCAAAAGACTTCCCGCACAGAAAAATCTGTGCGGAAAGTCTTTTATGTGCTTATCACCGACTCTTCATTCCGGTGCATCTTATATTTTTTATAAAAGGTAGGGAAAATTTCAAAACTATAATTACGGCTTTAGTGTCACAACATCTTCATAAACTGCGTCTGCGGACCAATCTTCAGCGTCATATACTCTGAGCTTCATCTCAATCTCTTCCACTTTCGTTATGTTGTTTTCTTCAAAAGCCGAATCTGACCAAGATATTGACGAAAATGCAGACTCCCCGGCGCAAACCGAATCTGCCCAGAAAGGGTCGACCATAAATCCGTTCACGGAAACTTCTTCCACACTGTATGTAAACTCTTTGTCTGTTTTATTCACAAGATACAAGTTCGCCGTGTACCCCCAGAATCCCCCTTCATCGTAATTCGTCACAACCACACTGATGTCGTCATTGTCTACTATAACAGTATCTGTGTCTTTGGATGCACGAACAAATTCCACCGCTTTGTCTTTTCCAAGCGGATATACATGAACCGTTTCCTTAGCTACCGGATCTGCCGCCCAGTCTTCGGAGTCATACACTATAAACGAAAGCCGAATATCCGTAAAATCACCAACGCTTTGCGCCTCGAGACTTTTCCCGTTAGATAAATCCTTCGAAAAATGAATCTCTTCATTCGACTTTTTTCCGGCAGCAATTTCAGTCGCAAAACCCGGTTCGGCTTTGACGCCGTTTATAGAAGCGCTCTCCACGGAAAACATATACGTTTTGTCGCTGGATTTGTTTTCCATGTAGGTTTTCAACGTATAACCCCATATATCATCTGAATCGATACCCGTAATTTTGATTGTGCATTGGTCGTTATCCACGGCCAAAACCTCTTCAAAAGCATCTTCCACGGAAGGTGTGCTTTCCGAAACGTTCTCCGCGTCACTTTCCAGCTCACTTTCTTGACTGACTTTCGCGTCTTCGCTTTCAGAACTGACCGATTCCGCTGCGGAAGCTTCCGCGTTTTTGCTGCTTTCCTGCGTGGTTATCCGCACTTTTCCGCTTCCGCACGCGGCAAGCGACATCACCATTGCCACCACAAGAAATACCGATAAAACCCTTTTCATATACATTCCTCCTACATTTCTCCAAATTTTACTAAATGTACCTTTTGGTAAGATGCACGTAATGCGTGTCAAAAATATTATAACATAATTCTTTTCAAATTTCCACCATTTTATTCATAATATAAAAAATATCCAGCACAAAAATGTGCTGGATATTTAAGCTTTATGCGGTTTTATTTACACTGCGAAGCGATTATTGATTAGTACATGCCGCCCATGTCCGGTGCTGCCGGAGCTGCGGGTGCAGCCGGCTCCTTGATATCTGCCACGAGGGACTCGGTGGTCAGAACGGTGGAAGCCACGGAGGAAGCGTTCTGCAGAGCGGAACGGGTGACCTTCGTCGGGTCAACGATGCCTTCGTCGATCATGTCGCCGTAGGTATCGGTCAGAGCATTGTAGCCGTAGCCGACGGTGTTCTTTGCCTTCAGGTGCTCAATGATGATGGAGCCCTCCAGACCTGCGTTCGCAGCAATCTGGCGAACCGGCTCCTCAAGAGCCTTCAGAACGATGGCAGCGCCGGTCTTCTCGTCGCCGTCAACGGAATCGACATAGGCCTTAACAGCCGGAATCGCATCGATGAGTGCGGTGCCGCCGCCTGCGACGATGCCCTCTTCAACAGCAGCCTTCGTTGCAGCCAGAGCGTCCTCAATGCGCATCTTCTGTTCTTTCATTTCGACCTCGGTAGCCGCACCGACCTTGATAACCGCTACGCCGCCTGCGAGCTTTGCAAGACGCTCCTGCAGCTTCTCGCGGTCGAAATCGGACGTGGTGGTCTCGATCTGGTTTCTGATCTGGCTGACACGGCTCTTGATGGCCTCGCTGTCGCCTGCACCGTCAACAATGATGGTGTTTTCCTTGTCGATCTTGACCTGACGTGCACGGCCGAGCTGATCAACGGTGGTATCCTTCAGCTCAAGGCCAAGCTCGCTGGAGATGACCTGGCCGCCGGTGAGCGTTGCGATATCGGTGAGCATTTCTTTTCTTCTGTCGCCGAAGCCCGGAGCCTTAACGCCCACGCAGGTGAACGTGCCGCGGAGCTTGTTGAGGATCAGGGTGGTCAGCGCCTCGCCCTCAATGTCCTCCGCGATGATGACGAGCTTCTTGCCAGACTGTACGATCTGCTCGAGCAGCGGCAGAATCTCCTGAATGTTGGAGATCTTCTTATCGGTGATGAGGATGTACGCGTCGTCGATGACAGCGACCATCTTGTCGGTATCGGTGACCATGTACGGCGTAATGTAGCCGCGGTCGAACATCATGCCTTCTACGACCTCGCTGTACGTCTCAGCCGTCTTGGATTCTTCAACGGTGATAACGCCGTCGGACGTGACCTTTTCCATCGCGTCGGCGATGAGGCTGCCGATCTGCTCACTTGCAGAGGAAACAGCCGCAACACGGGCAATGTCCTTCGTGCCGGAGACCTTCTTGGCGTTCTTCTCAATCGCCTCAACAGCTGTCTCGGTCGCCTTCTGAATGCCCTTTCTCAGAACCATCGGGTTTGCGCCTGCGGTAACGTTCTTCATGCCCTCACGGATGAGTGCCTGTGCAAGCAGTGTTGCGGTCGTGGTGCCGTCGCCTGCAACGTCGTTCGTCTTGGTTGCAACTTCCTTCACGAGCTGTGCGCCCATGTTCTCAAACGGATCTTCAAGCTCAACTTCCTTAGCGATTGTCACGCCGTCGTTCGTGATGAGCGGTGCGCCGAACTTCTTATCGAGCACAACGTTTCTGCCCTTCGGGCCAAGGGTGATCTTAACGGTATCTGCAAGCTTGTTGATACCGCCGAGCAATGCTTTTCTGGCTTCTTCGCCGTAAATGATCTGCTTTGCCATAATAAATTACCTCACAATTCCAAATATCAAAAATAAAGACTGAAACTCAAATTACTCAACGACTGCCAGAACGTCGGACTGACGAACGATGGTATATTCCTCGCCGTCGATCTTCACTTCCGTGCCGGTGTACTTGCCGGTGATGACGCGGTCGCCGGCCTTAAGCTGCATAACGACTTCCTTGCCGTCTACCATGCCGCCGGGGCCTACTGCGATAACGCGGGAGATCTGCGGCTTCTCCTGTGCCGCGCTTGTCAGCACGATGCCGCTCTTTGTGGTCTCCTCCGCTTTCTCGGCCTGAATGAGTACTCTGTCTGTCAAAGGTTTAATGGTCATAACTTCCACCTCGGCGCCTAATGCGCCGTATCCTTTCTCCCCGCAATTCATAAATAAGTTTTTCGCGTGCAGCGGGGTTCGCCGCGAAACCCGCCGGGGTGCGGCCCGGTCGGTAAAGAAATACAAGTTTAGGTCTCGGGGAGCTGTGCCGCTTACGCTTTAGCACTCCTTATCCCCGAGTGCTAAACCTATTCTAATCACTTGGTCAAGAAAAGTCAATAGGAAAAACGCGATTTTTTTGACTTTTAACAGTTCCGTAATAATTTTGTCCTCTGATGTCCTCTAATGTCCGCTTTTTTCACACAAAATCACCCGTAAAAAGACAAAAAACAGCCCCGCGGTTTTTAAAGCCGCAGGGCCGTCTTTCGCAAATTATAAATTTAGATCATGGAGGCATATTCGTCAAACGGGGCTAAGCTCCGCTTTAAAATGCCGTTGATATACGCAATGAGAATGCCGTAGTTCGTGTACGGCACGCCTTTTTCTTCGGCGGAGGACTGCCTATACTGCATTTCGCGTTCATTTAACATGCAGCCGCCGCAGTGCACGATGAGCGAATACGGCGAAAGGTCTTCCGGGAACCCGCCGCCGGAGGTGAACTCGAATGCAAAATCCTTGCCGGTGTGCTTACGAATCCACGCGGGCAGCTTCACAGTGCCGATGTCGCCGCACTGGCGGTGGTGCGTGCAGCCCTCGGAAATCAAAATGCGGTCGCCCGCTTTCAAATTCTCGATCGCCGCAGCGCCGTGCACAGCCGTCTCCAAAACGCCTTTGTAGCGTGCAAATAAGATGGAGAACGACGTGAGCTTCACGCTTTCCGGCACGATCTGCTTCACCTTGCCGAACGCCTGGCTGTCTGTGACGACGAGCTTCGGCGGCGTTTTAAGGCCGTTTAACACGCCCGCAAGCTCCTCCACCTGCGTGACGGAACACGTTGCGCCCGCATCCAAAATGTCGCGGATGGCCTGCACCTGCGGCAAGATCATTCTGCCTTTCGGCGCGGAAGAATCAATAGGCGTGACGAGCACCACGTGGTCGCCGCGCTCGAGTAGATCGCCCAGAATGACCTTGGTGTTCTGCCCCTTTGCGGCGATGGCGGCAAGCTTTTCTTTAAGCTCAAAGATATGCTCGCCCGTTTTCGCGCTGACGGCGATCTCGTTGTCGTTTTCGGCTTTGAACCCGCCGAGGTCGGCTTTATTCAGCACGACGATATACGGCACGCCTTTTTTCTGGATGAGCCTTTGCAGCTCGAGGTCTTCTGCACTTTTGCCGACCGTGCCGTCGATAACGAGCACCGCGATATCGGCTTTATTCAGCACCTGCCGGGCACGCTGCACGCGCAGCTCGCCCACAGTGCCTTCGTCGTCCATGCCGGGCGTGTCGATGATGACGACCGGGCCGAGCGGCAAAAGCTCCATGGCTTTCTGCACGGGGTCGGTCGTCGTGCCCTTTACATCGGATACAATAGAAATATTCTGCCCCGTAACGGCATTCACCACGCTGGATTTACCGGCGTTGCGCCTGCCGAAAAACGCGATGTGCACGCGGTTTGCCGAGGGGGTCTGGTTGAGGTCTGCCATAGAAGTCGCCTGCCTTTTAGAGAATAACCGAAAAGTTTAGAAGCGGAAGTCGCGCTCGCCGTGGGCGACCTTTTCAATGTAGCCCTTTGCAATGCCGCGGGTCTTCTCGTTCGGGATATTTTCAAGCTCCTGCGCGATCATCTTTTCGCCGATGGCCTTCGTCTCCGGGGAAGCGTAGTCCTCAAGGAACTCCTTCAGGGTGATGAGCGCGTTCGGGTGGCAGCAGTTCTGGATCTGGCCGCTCTTGCACAGGCTCATGAAGCGGTCGCCGGTGCGGCCCTCGCGGTAGCACGCCGTGCAGAAGGACGGAATGTGGTCGGTCTCCATCAGCCAGCGGACGACCTCGTCGAGGGAGCGCTGGTCGGAAACGTCAAACTGCTCGGTGTCGGTCGGGCGCTCTTCTTCGGCATAGCCGCCGACAGAGGTACGGGATGCACCGCTGATCTGCGAAACACCGAGGTTGATGACCTGCTCGCGCACCTTCTGGCTCTCGCGCGTGGAGATGATCATGCCGGTGTACGGCACGGCGATACGAATAAGTGCGCAGATTTTCGCGAATGTTTCGTCGCTGATGCCGTTATCGAACTTCGTCGGGTCAATGTCGTCGGCTTTTTTAAGGCGCGGCACACTGATGGTATGCGGGCCTACGCCGTGCACGGCTTCAAGGTGCTCCGCGTGCATCAGCTGGCCACAGAACTCATAACGGTACATTTCAAGGCCGTACAGAACGCCGAGACCCACGTCATCGATACCGCCCTCCATGGCGCGGTCCATCGCCTCGGTGTGGTAGGCGTAGTTATGCTTCGGGCCCGTGGGATGCAGCTTTTCGTAGCTTTCCTTGTGGTAGGTCTCCTGGAACAGGATGTACGTGCCAATGCCGGCTTCCTTTAATTTACGGTAGTTTTCCACGGTCGTCGCGGCGATGTTGACGTTCACGCGGCGGATGGCGCCGTTCTTATGCTGAATGCTGTAAATGGTCTTGATGCAGTCGAGAATGTACTCGATGGGGTTATTCACCGGGTCTTCGCCGGCTTCAATGGCAAGGCGCTTATGACCCATGTCCTGCAGCGCAATGACTTCCTTTGCGACCTCCTCCTGCGTCAGCTTGCGGCGCGGGATGTGATGGTTCTGGCGGTGATACGGGCAGTAGATGCAGCCGTTCACGCAGTAGTTGGAAAGGTACAGCGGCGCAAACATGACAATGCGGTTACCATAAAACTTGTGCTTGATCTCGTTTGCAAGCTTATAGATTTCGTCCAGAATCTCCGGGTCTTCGCAGGCGAGCAGAACGGATGCTTCGCGGTGTGAAAGTCCCTTACACAGACGGGCTTTATCGAGAATTTCGCGGATGAGCGGCATGTTGTCTTTGTTCTCGTCCGCGTATTTTAAAGTGTCTTCAATTTCTTCGTGGCAGATAAATTCCTCTGCTTTTAAGGATTTCGGATCGTACATAGTTTGATAATTTCCTTTCTTTCGGGTCAGTTCACTTTCCCGTTAGTCATTTTTTCGGATCACTCCGTTTTGATTTCCGGCTCTGTGCTCGTGAAATTGGAATACGTCGTTTTGATGTTGGCGCCGCGCACGCGCCCGAGCTTTCCCGCCATGGCGCTGATGACATCCTGTGGGGCATCCACCGCCACACAGATGATGTTGATATTTTTCTGTCTGTACGGCAGCCCCATACGTCCGATGATGTACCGACCGTACAGGTGCAGAATGTCGTTGATTTCTTCCGCGTGAGCGTTATCTTCTAAAATAATGCTCATCACGGCTACGCGTGTCTGCATAAAACACCTCCCATTTTTTATAAAACAAGCAAAACAAAAATGCTCCCTGCCGAAAATGCAGGAAGCACAAAAAGCACAGAATCTATCTGCGGAATATACCTCTATCCATTTTCGGCTTACACGCGGCGATGCCTTGTGCTCAGAACGAAAAAGCTGTTTTGCGGCGCACCGCAGAAAAAACTTTGGTGAACCGTGTTTTGTATAGTATAACGGATTTTCAGAGGTTTGTAAAGAGCGGATTGCAAATTTTGACAACAAAAAAGCCTCGGCGTACAGCCGAGGCTCGGTTTGTTTTAAAAATTACGCGTCCAGCATGGTGATGACATGTCTCGGGCAGACCTCGGCACATTTGCCGCAGCCGATGCACTTTGCGGGATCGACCTTCGCGCAGAAGTTCGTCACCTTTACGGCGCCCACTTCGCACGCCTTCATGCACTTGCCGCAGCCGATACAGCCCACCTTGCAAACCTTCATCGTCTCTGCGCCCTTATCACAGTTGGAGCAGCGCACGACCGCCTGCTTTTTCAGCGGCACAAAGCTGATGAGCCCCTTAGGACATGCAGCGGTGCATTTTGCGCAGCCGCGGCACTTTGCGGGGTCGATTGACGCCATGCCGTTGCAGACGTTGATTGCGCCGTATTCGCACACGGCGGCGCAGTCGCCCATGCCCATGCAGCCGTAGCGGCAGCTGGAGATACCGCCGGCAAGCAGGGTAGATGCGGCGCAGCTATCGATGCCGTCGTAGCGCATTTTGTCGCTGGTGCAGTCATAGCTGCCCATGCAGTGGACAAGCGCCGTCTTTTTCTCGACGGCAACGTCGCCCGTGCCAAGCAGCTCTGCGCACGCTTTGGCGCACGCTTCGCCGCCGGGAGAACACAGCCCGGGCTGCGCTTCGCCCTTAGAGAGCGCCGCCGCATAGCCGGAGCAGCCGGAAAAACCGCACGCGCCGCAGTTCGCGCCCGGAAGCACCTCTAAAATCGCTTCCGCTTTCTCATCCTTCGGCACGGCCATGATGGCGGAGGCGACCGCCAGAATAATACCCGCCAGAAGACCGATGCCCGCGACGATCAGAACCGGGATCAAAATTTTATCCATATAGAAACCCCTTTCGTTTTGCTCAGGCGAGCAGACGGTCTATAATGCCGTTAAAGCCGAGGAACGAAACCGCCACAAGCGACGCGGCGATCAGCGTGATCGGCAGACCTTTGAGGAAATTCGGCACGTCGCACAGCTCGAGGCGCTCACGCACACCGGCGAAAATGACCATTGCAACCATGAAGCCGATGCCTGCGCCGAACGCGTTGACGAGCGATGCCAAATAGCCGAAGCTCGGGTTTTCCGCGCCTTTTTCGAGCACGAGCATCGTTACGCCCAGCACGGCGCAGTTTGTCGTGATGAGCGGCAGGTAAATGCCGAGCGCGTTATACAGCGGCGGCATATACTTGTGCATCACAATCTCCAAAAGCTGCACGAGCGCCGCGATGATGAGGATGAACACCACGGTCTGCAAATAATCGAGGTTCAGCGGGACAAGTACATATGTATACACCGGCCATGTGACCGCCGTCGCGATAACCATGACAACCGTTACGGCGCAGCTCATGCCGAACGCCGTATTGAGCTTTTTGGAAACGCCGAGGAACGGACAGATTCCGAGAAACTTATTGAGAATATAGTTCTCCGTGAGGATTGCGGCAAGGAAAATGCCGACTAAAAATTTAAGGCTCATGCTTTGCCGCCCTCCTTTTCACATTTTTCCTGAACCTTGGAGCAGGAAGCCGCCAACGGGCATGCAGCGCAGCCCATGGTCTCCGGCGCTTTGCCCTCCGCGGAAAGCTTGCCCGCAATGGCGATGAGAATACCGAACACGAAGAAGCCGCCCGGCGGGAGCAGGAAAATGATGATGGGATCCATGAAATTCGAGAGGAGCGGAATGCCGAACACGGTACCCGCGCCGAGCAATTCACGGATGATGCCCATGGCGAGCAGCGCGGCGGTGAAGCCCACGCCCATTCCAAGACCGTCTACGATGCTCGGCAGCACGGGATTTTTGCTGGCGAACATTTCCGCACGGCCTAAAATGATGCAGTTGACAACGATGAGCGGCAGGAACACGCCGAGCGACTTGTTAAGCGCCGGCACGTAGGCCTTGATGAGCAGCTGCACAATGGTAACAAAACCCGCAACAATGGTGATATACGCCGGGATGCGGACTTTATCCGGGATGATTTTTTTGAAAAGAGAAATAACGGCGTTGGAACATACGAGTACGAATGTCGTCGCAAGGCCCATGCCGATGGCGTTCGAGGCTGCCGTTGTGACGGCGAGCGTCGCGCAGGTGCCGAGCATCAGGCGCAGCACGGGGTTCTCTTTGATAATGCCTTTTGTAAATTCTTCTTTGAGGCTTTTTGCCATGTTATGCGCCCTCCTTTACCGTGTTGTACTTTGTGATGGCTTCGTTGACGGCGTTCGTCACCGCGCGGCTCGTGATGGACGCGCCGGTCATGGCTTCGATCTCACCGTCCGACGGCGCCTTATTCTTCACAAGCGTGATGCCCTTTTCCGGCGCAGTCTGCTTAAACTGATCCGTAAAGGAAGCCTTTTCCGCGTTCGCGCCAAGGCCCGGTGTTTCGCTGTGCTCCAGAATGACAACGCCGGTGATCTGCCCGTCGGCGCTGATGCCGGTCATGACCTTCACCGCACCGCCGTAACCCTTCGCCTCCGTCTGGAAAACGTAGCCGACCGTTTCGTTATTCGCTTTGCCGATGTAATAGCCGTCCGCTTCTTCAAAGCTGTCCGCGTCGCTCAAAACGACTTTTCTCGACTGCTCCGCTTCCAGTGCGGACTGCTCGGCGATCTTATCCTTCGTCAGCAGGTTCGTGCCCGCCAAAAGCGCCGTGACAACAAGGCAGATGGCAAACAGAATGAGCGCCGGTTTTAAAATATCTTTCGCGGTGATCTTCATTTTGCGTCACCCGCTTTCTTGGCCTTCACTTTGCCGAACGCCTGCGGCTTTGCCACGCGCTCGATGAGCGGCACTAAAATGTTCATCAGCACAATGGAGTACGAAACGCCCTCCGGCAGAGACGCAAACTGGCGAATTAAAATCGTCAGCACGCCGCAGCCGATGGCATAGATGACACGTGCGCTGAAGTTGATGGGGCTTGTGGTGTAATCGGTCGCCATGAAGATCGCGCCGAGCAAGAGGCCGCCGGAAAGAATGTCCATCAGCGGGTCGCGGCCGAGCAGTGCGGAAAGCACCGCTGCCGTTGCAAGGTACGTGACCGGGATAACCGGGCTGATAACGCGGCGTGCAACAAGGTAAATGCCGCCGAGAATAAGTGCGAGTGCACAGGTCTCGCCGAGGCAGCCGCCTGTGTTGCCGAGAAACATATCGAGGTAGCTTGGCAGCGCCGCACCCGTGCCCTCGGAGAGAACGCCGAGCGGCGTTGCGGTCGTCATGGCGTCGGAGAAGCTGTGGTCCATCGGCGCCGTCCACGCGGTCATTTTCGCCGGGAACGAGTTCATCAGAATGATACGCGCCGTCAGCGCGGGGTTCACGAAGTTCTGTCCGATGCCGCCGAACATTTGCTTTACGACAACAATGGCGATGACGCCGCCGAACGCCGCAATGATGGGGCTGATGGAAACGGGCAGGTTCATCGCGAGCAAAACGCCCGTCACAATGCAGGAAAGGTCACCGACCGTCTGGCGGCGCTTCATGACGCGGCGGGATATGTATTCGCTCAAAATGCAGGACGCGACCGTTGTCAGGATAATAACCGCCGCGCGGAAGCCGAAAATGATGACGGACGCAATCATCGCCGGGGTCAGCGCCAAAATGACGTCCAGCATCAAGGTCTGGGTGGTGTCTTTTGACTGAAAGTGCGGCGAGGAGGAAACGATGAATTTGTTCACTTTTTAGCCGCCTCCTTCTTTACATAGTATTTGCCGAGGCGAATGGCCTGCACGATGCGGCGTTTCGCCGGGCAGGAGAATGCGCAGCAGCCGCATTCCATGCACGTCATGATGTCGAGTTTTTTCAGCATTTCCACGTCCTTGCGCTCCGCGTATTTTTCAAGCTTTGCGGGCACAAGGTTCATGGGACATGCCGCAACGCAGCGGCCGCAGCGGATGCAATCGGTCGGCTCCAAAAGGCGCGCTTCTTCCGCACCGAACGCGAGTAACCCGTTATTCTGCTTTAAGACCGGCAGCTCGTCGGTTGTCACAGCGACGCCCATCATCGGGCCGCCCATGATGAGTTTCTGCGGTTCTTCCTTATAGCCGCCGCAGAATTCCATGACCTCGCGAATTTTTGTGCCGATGGGCACAATGACATTCTGCGGGTTCTGCACGGCGCTGCCGTCCACCGTGACGCGCTTCATCGTCAGCGGCATGCCGGTGCGCATGTAGCTTGCAAGGAACGAGACGGAGCCGATATTCATGACAAGGCAACCCACGTCTGCCGGCAGACCGCCCGCCGGGACTTTTCTGCCCGTTGCCGCCTGCACCAGCACCTTTTCCGCGCCCTGCGGGTAGCTTGCATGCAGCTTTAACACGCGCACTTCGTCGTTCGGGTCCATTTTCGGGTCATCCGCAATGCGCGTCAGCGCTTCGATGGCGTCGGGCTTATTGTCTTCAATCGCGATGATGACGCGGTGCACGTCTAAAATCTCTTTGATCTTATAAATACCGGCAAGCACGTTTTTGCCGTTTTCGAGCGCCTCGCGGTGGTCGGAGGTAATATAGGGCTCACACTCCGCAACGTTGACGATGAGCGTATCGATTTTTTTGTCCGGCGGGACGTTTAATTTCACGTGCGCCGGGAAGCCTGCGCCGCCGAGACCGACGAGACCCGAAGCGCGCGCCGCATCGGCCAGCTGCTGCTTCGTTTTGATCTCCGGCGGGGGACATACCGCAGGGTCGTGCTCCATTAACCCGTCCGACGTGATGATGACGGCGTCCACCGCCTGCCCGCCGGGCATAATGACTTTTTTGATCTCCTTCACGGTGCCGGAAACCGAGGAATGGATCGGCACGGAAACGTATGCGTTGCTGTCCGCGACCTTGGTGCCGACATATACGTGGTCGCCCTTTTTCACACAGGGCACACACGGTGCGCCGATGTGCTGCGTCATGGGCAGCGTGATCTCATCGGGCGGCGGCATCACGTGCGTTTCGGTATGCGCCGTGTTCTTGTGGTGCGGCACATGCGCGCCGCCGTGCGTGCGGAACGGGCGCTTCGGAAAAGACTGTTCCATCTTTATTCCTTCCTTTCTTTCGCGTTAAAAAACAGACTTTGCCGGTGCAAGACACAACAAAGTCACAGTTTTTGAGTTTATTCAATTTTAGCACTGCTTTTGTACATTGGCAATAGAAAAAAGCGGTATTTCCACAATTTTCCGACGGAATATGGGCATGCACATTTATTTGTAAGCTTTACCGCATGCGTCGCACGGACGAAATGAGCCCCGTATCGTACTCCGAACGCAGGATGGAATAGCACACGTTGTCGAAAACCTCGCCGTCAAAGCGTTTAAACCCGCACGGCATGACGCCCTCAAAGATGAAGCCTGCGCGCTCGATGACCTTTCTTGAGGGCTCGTTGCCCACAAAGTGGCTGATGGCGACGACCTCGACGTTCATCACTTCAAACGCGTTCTGCACCATGGCGCGCAGCGCTTCTGTCATGTAGCCGTTATGGCGATAGCGGCGCGAAAGCTCATAGCCGATGGAAACGCTGTCCGTGTTATAGCGGCAGTAATCGCGCTGATATTTGATCTTGCCCATCACCTCGCCCGTTTCGCGCAGCGTGATGGCAAACGCATACGGGTCATCGACGGCGCGCTTTAATTCACTTTCCGCTTCCGCCGGCGTAGAGACCGGCTTGGAGCCCGCCTGCAGCATGGTATCGGCATCGGCGGCAAACAGCAGAAAGCCGCTCATGTCCTGCATGGAAAAGCGTCTAAGGCGCAGGCGCGGCGTTAAAATCTCCGCTTTTCCCAGTGTATCACCGCGCATTTTGGGGCTCCTTCGGCAATACCGCGCCGCGCAGCAAAATAAAATTCAGCGCGTGTGGCAGAATATTGTATTCCTCGCTTTTCACCTTGATGCACAGGCCGTCCATGTTGCTGACGACTTCATTCTCGCTTTGAATCTCGATCTTCACACCGCGGCGGTAAACGAGCAAGTCTGAAAACGCCGGGTTGCTTAAATGCTCACCGTGCTTATACTTCGTCACAAGGCCCGGAATGCGGAAATAGGCGGGCTTTCGGATCATCACAAAATCGAGCAGACCGTCGTCCACCACCGAGTTCGGCGCGCCGCAGTACCCGCCGCCATACCAGCGACCGTTGCCCGCAAGCGTGAACAGAAATTCGCCCGTAACGGTCTCTTTTGTGCCGTCCGCATAGTAAAACGTTACGGTCATTTTGTCCGCAAGGTGCCCCAAAAAGCACTTTGCAAGCGAAATGGTATACGCAAGCTCGCCCGAAACGAACGGCAGGTGCTTATAATAATTCATCTCCGCCGCCACCTTGGCGTCAAAACCCACAGAGCAAATGTTCACGGCATCTCCGTGCTGCGTGCGGATCATATCGATGGACACAGTCTTGCCCGCCAGCTGATTTTCCGGATTCAAAAAAACTTCGCGCTTGCCGAATGAGCGCACGAAGTCGTTGCCGCTGCCGCACGGATATACGCCCACGGCGACGTTTTTGTGAAACTCCGCACCGCGCACGACCTCCAGCACCGTGCCGTCGCCACCGACAGCCCAAATGCGCACCGCATCGCCCTTTTCGGCGGCCGCTCTTGCCAGCTCCTCGCCATGGCCCGCGCGCTGTGTGAGGTAAATTTCCGGCTCTTCCCCGTGCGTGGCATGCACGGCGCGGATGCGCTCCATAAACTGCACGGTATGGTCGTGCTTGCCGGCTTTTGGGTTGATGATATAAACATTCCGCATATGTACCCTCCCCTAAAGCATCTTTTATGCCTTAAAATACATGTAATACTGGCAGCGGATCATGCCGTTGTAGAGCTTGCGTCGGCGGTCGGCTTTTTTGCCGAAGCATGTCTCAAACCGCTCGTCCGGACTGATAGCAGCATAGCTCCAGCCGCGCTTCGGCGTAAAGACGCGCCCCATCGTTTTGTAGATGTCCTCCGCCGTTTTTACGTCTAAAAGCCGCTCGCCGTACGGCGGGTTGCAGATGACGCAGCCGAACGGGCCGTCGTTGCTGAAATCCTTGATGTCGCGCACTTCTGCGGAGATATACTGCGCAACGCCCGCTTTCTTCGCGTTTTCAAGCGTCAGGCGCACGGCTTCGGGGTCAATGTCATAGCCGAACGCCAAAAAGCCCTCATCGCGGCGTTCAAGCGCCTTTGCGGCAATGCGCTCGTTGTCCCAGATATTTCCGGGGACGGCTTTCCACTTTTCCGCCGCAAAGTGGCGGCGCAGACCGGGCGCAATGTGCATGGCAAGCATGGCGCCCTCGATTAAAATCGTACCCGAACCGCAGAAAGGGTCGATGAGCGTGCCGTCCGTGCGCACACGGGAAAGCTTTGCCATGACCGCCGCAAGCGTCTCTTTGATGGGCGCTTCGTTGGAATTTTTGCGGTAGCCGCGCTTGTGCAGCCCCGCGCCGCTCGTATCCAGCATAATGCTGACCTTGTCTTTCATGATTAAAAACTGAATCTGGTAGTTCGCGCCCGTCTCCGGGAAATGCTCCAGCTTATACGTCTCCTTGAGGCTTTCCACCACGGCTTTTTTGATAATGGCCTGGCAGTCCGGCACGCTCATGAGCTGACTCGATAAGCACCGCCCCTTGACCGGAAATGCGTCGTCGCGGCCGATCCACTCCGTCCACGGCAGGGCCTTCACGCCGCGAAACAGGCTTTCAAAGCTTTTCGCTTCAAATGTACCGAGCAGAACGAGCACACGCTCCGCAAAGCGGGAGCGGATATTCGCGCGGGCGATCATCTCCGGGGAGCCTGCGCACAGCACACGTCCGTTTTCCGGCGCGACATTTTCCGCGCCCATATCGCGGAGCTCCTCCGCTACAAGACCCTCAACACCCAAAAGGCAGGGCAAAACAAGCTGATATGTATGCAAAGTTATCACCATTTTCATTTCCTATATTTAAGTAATTTTTAGTATACCATAAATCGCGCACTTTCGACACCGTATACAGAAAAATAAATAAAAAAATTACCCGCCGACTTTTGAAAAGCCAACGGGCAATGAATTTAAGCTTAATAGAACGTCGCAACGGGCTGCGCGGGCGCTTCGGCAGGCTCGATGTTCTGAAGCGTCAGAACCGGACCCTTGCGGCCGTAGAGCTTGTGCCACTTATACGCAACGGAAAGGCGCATGGTGTACCACTTTCCGTTTTCCGGCATTTTGTCCGCGTCGCACAGCGTGAGCAGACCCGCAAACTGGATATCCTCCACGCAGCAGGTCATCAGCTGGCGACCGAAGAAGAACATGCCCGGCTTCATGCGCGGGTTCACGGCTGCAAGACCCTTATACTCGACGACCTTGCCGTCGTACTTCTTCGGATCTTCGGAAAGGTCACGGTACCACAGCGCGTAATCGCCGTCTTCAATCTTTACGACCGGCGCGTTGATGTCAAACGGCAGCGGATCTTCGATCTCGTCGTACTCGACGTCGCCGTTCTTGTACTCGTAGGCGATGTCCGGGCGGCGGCTGATGCCGCGCACAATCTTGTGGAACGCCATTTTGTCCATGTCCTTCGTGAAGCGGTTGAACACGACCAACTCGCAGCCGGAGAGCTTATCCACAACAAGGCCGCGCATGTTGGCGTTGTAAGTGAGGAATGTCGTCGCATCCGCGAACATGAATTCCTGATAGACCGCCCAGTTTTCCGGCATGTTGTCGTACAGCGTTTTCAACTGCCACATGCCGTTATACTCGATGAGCACACGGGAAGCGCGATGCTTTTTCGCGAGGATGGCAAGCGTTTCGCTCGTCAGCTCGTCTTCGTCCTCAATGTTTTCCACATAGATGTTCTTCATGTAGGGGCGGGACTCGTCGTACTCCGCCTCGCCTTCCTCGCAGACGAGCAGCAAGGTACGCTGCCCGTTATTGAAACGCTTATCCGCAAGCGTTTCATCTATAAAAGAGGTCTTGCCTGATTCGAGAAAGCCCGTAAACAGGTAAACCGGCATATCATCCATCAATATTCCGCCTTTCTGTAAGGTTCAGCCCGCATTACGCGAACAGCGCTTCGATCGCGGCCTCGCTGATGTGAGAACCGATGACGCACAGGCGGCCGATGACACCGGCGCTGCCGTTGCGCACAGAGGTCTCCTCCGGCACGTAGTCGAAGTGGATCCACTCGCCGTCCCGGCCTGCGACGATGCCCTTTGCACGCAGGATCATACCGTACTTTTCGCTGTTGTCAAGCTCCTCGAGGATGTGTTCAATCTCGTCCTTCGTGAACTTGCGGGTCGTCTCGGTGCCCCAGCTTGTGAACACCTCGTCGGCATGATGATGGTGGTGATGATGCTCGTGCTCGTCGTCATCGTCATGGTGGTCGTGGCAGCCGCAGGTGCAGTGCTCATCATGCTCTTCGTGGTCATGATCGTGGTGATGGTGGTGCTCGTGCTCGGTCTCCTCGGCAAGGAGCTTCAGCTCCTCTTCAAGGGTATTCTTGTGCTCCATCGTCTCGAGAATCTGTGCGCCGGTGAGCTGATCCCACGGGGTGGTAATGATGGTGGCGTTCTGGTTGTGCTCGCGCAACAGAGCGACGCAGGCTTCAAGCTTTTCGGGCTTGATACCGTCCGTGCGGCTCAGAATGATGGAGTTTGCGTGCTCGATCTGGTCGTTATAGAACTCGCCGAAGTTCTTCATGTACATTTTGCACTTGTTTGCATCGGCAACGGTGGTGAAGCTGTTCAGCGTAACGTCTTCCATGTGCAGGTTCTGCACGGCACGGATCACATCGCTCAGCTTGCCTACGCCGGACGGCTCGATCAAAATGCGGTCCGGGTGGTAGGTCTCCAGCACCTGACGCAGCGCCTTGCCGAAGTCGCCCACAAGGCTGCAGCAGATGCAGCCCTGGCTCATCTCGGTGATTTCAATGCCGGCGTCCTGCAAAAAGCCGCCGTCAATGGCAATCTCGCCGAACTCGTTTTCGATGAGGACGAGCTTTTCGCCCTTAAAAGCTTCGGAGATCAGCTTGCGGATCAGCGTGGTTTTGCCTGCGCCGAGGAAGCCGGAAAAAATATCGATTTTCGTCATATTCTCATGCCCTTTCGCAATAATTTACGGTTTGGATAAACACTCTTGGAGGGGCCGCGCAATTCGCTTTTTGCGGAAAGTGACCAAAGGCGCTGCCTTTGGGATCCGCCGCCTTTGAAAAGGCGGGCGAAACTTTATTCGCTCGGTTGTCTTTCGCTTATCACAGAATGGAAGTTTACTGAAACTTTCGGTCTCTCCAATCTTGTATTGTAAATCTTTCTTTTAAAAGTTGCAAGAGAAATCGATAAATGTTTACACTTTCATCATTTTCATGCGGTTTCACACCGTTTCTATCCTTCGCTTAGGTCAAAATCCTCGCTTAAAAGCGCCGCAAGCTCCGCTTCCGTCAGCCTTGTCACGTCTCCGCCCGTCAATCTGCGAGACTGGTTTAAGATTGCGTCCTCAACCAAATTGCGCACCAAGCGTCCGTTGCCCGCCGTTCTGGCGTCCGTTGCCTGCCGCTTTTCGTAATATTGAAGCAGCGGCGTTTCGCATGTTTCATCGATCGTATAGCCCTTTTTCTTTGCAGTCAGCTTTGTAATGGCCAGCAGCTCCTCCGCCGTATAATCCGGAAACTCGATGATATTCGGGAATCTCGAGCGCAGGCCGGAGTTCGCCGTGAGAAACTCCTCCATTTCTTTTGTATAGCCCGCCAAAATAACGATAAGGTCTTCTCTGTGGTCCTCCATCCCCTTGACGATGGTATCGATGGCTTCCAGTCCGAAACTGTCGTCTGCGCCGCGGTACAGCGAATATGCCTCATCGATGAACAGCACGCCGCCGAGCGCAGAGCGAATGACCTGCTGCGTGAGCGGTGCGGTGTGACCGACGTATTTGCCTACAAGGTCGGCGCGCGTGACTTCAATCAGCTGCCCGCCGCTCAGTACGCCCATGGCTTTTAAATAGCGTGAAACGAGCCTTGCGATGGTCGTTTTGCCCGTGCCGGGATTGCCGGTAAAGATCATGTGCATGGTGGGCACATCGGCCTTCATGCCGCGCGCTTCGCGCAGCCGCTGAATGATATAGTTCTGCTCAAGCGACAGCACGTAGTCCTTCACTTCACTAAGTCCGATGATCTCGTTAAGCTCCGATTTCACTTCTTCGGCGGCTTTCGGGTCTGCCGCCTGCCTTTTCTCTTCTTCCACCGTGACGGCAAAATCCGGGAATGTGAACATAAGCACACCGTCTTTTACGCCGAGTGTGCCGGAAACGGTCTTTTCACCGTCCTTTTCCGCGCGGCGCAGCTTTTCTTCGCTCAAAAGGCGGAAGCAACGTTCCGTCAGCCGCGCCATGCTCTCCACGCCGTCGCGGCGACTGAATTTATCCGCCAAAAACGCCGAGGCATCTTCACCGAACGTGAACGTGTAGTTTAGCTTAGCCTTTGTGCGGTCGTTTAATGCACCGAGCGCCGCTTCGCCGATCCTGAGCAGGCTCTCGCGCGTGAATTCCGCCGTGCGGCAGAAATCCGTGACGGAGGACAAAAATGCCGCGCCGAACGCATCGGTAAACGCGCTGTCCTTTTGGCTCGTCAAAAAGACGAGGTACTTCCCGTTTACGGAGATTTCGCTGACAGCATCGGGCACAAGCGCCGTGCCGACATCGATGAGCATGCCTTTCTGCAAAGCATAACGCGAAGCTAATTTTAAAACGCCCGTCTCGCACAGCGCCGCCACCATGGGCAGCAAAGATTTGTGGCACTGCTCAAAATTTTCAAACAGCACAATATCGTTTTCGCTGTGCAGCGCGGAAAAAAGATCCTGTGTGAGTAATTTACCGTCTTCGGCGTTCGGGTAGCGGGAAAGGTCGATATTCGTGACCTCGCCGTTTCTCAAAACGCCCTCTTTGCAGAGCGCCGCAGCCGAAGCCGCAAGCGCACTGTGCCTGCCTGTGCCCTCTTTGCCGGAGATCACGACGACCGCCGCGGGCTTGCCGTTTTCGCACCCCGTCACGCTCGGGCGGCGAAATGCGGTGAACAGGCTGTCCAAAAATGCGTCCTGCCCAATGACCGTTCTGCCCGTCGCTTCCCTCGCCTCGCGGAACGACTGCGCGGGGTCCTGCGGCGGCTCCTCCGCGCCCTTTGCCTTCGGCTTTTTTTCTGCGGTCTCCGCTTTCGGCGTTTCCATTTCGGGCGTGCCGGTCAGGCCCTCGGCGTCCAGCAGACGGCGCATTTCGTCCATACTGCGCTGCGCGTCGCTCGTCAGCTTATCGAGGTCGCTGATCTGCCGATTCAGGCTGCTCTGCATGTTGGCATTCGTTTTTTCGATGCTGTTCAAAAAATCCTCGGCGTCTTTTGCGGCGCGGCTTTTCGTGCCGCTGCCCACGTTCAGCTTGCCGCCGGAAAACAGCGTATCCAAAATGCTGTCAATATCGTTTTTCACCTAAAATCCCCTTTCTCCGGGTAAAGCTTACCGCGCTTCGATCGCTGCGACGACGTTTTGCACCAAAGCGCTGTCCGTCACTTTATATTCGTTCTCCGGGATACCCACGCCGTTCAATTTGCCGCCGAAAAAGATCTCCGGGTTGCCGCAGACGCTTGTGTCGTGCCGCAGGGAGCGCGCCGAGGCGTGTACACTGTGCGTGCCGGTCTCGTTGATAAATTCCCCGACATTCTGCGTGTTGATGCCGCCGCCGGGCAGAATATCGATGCGGTCACTTGCGTATTCGATCATCTTTTTCACAGTCTTTGCGCCCTTTATCGCGCTTTCACGCTGGCCGCTCGTCAAAACGCGCGTTACACCGAGACTGATAAGATCATCGAGCGCTTTAAATACGTCCGGCACCACGTCAATGGCACGGTGGAACACAATCTCGGCGTTCGGGTTGATTTTCTTGATTTTCCCGATAAAATCGGCGCAGCGGTCGGTGTCAACCGTGCCGTCCGGCTTCAAAAAGCCGAAGACGATGCCGTCCGCGCCCGCATTTAACAGTGCCTCCATATCGCGGCAGCAGGTCATGTAGTCAAAGTCCGTGTAGCAAAAGCCGCCCTCGCGCGGGCGCACCATGCACATCACGGGAATTTTCAGTGTATTTTTCACGGCCTGCACCGTGCCGATGCTCGGCGTAAGGCCGCCCAAAAACAGCGCGGAATTGAGTTCAATGCGGTCTGCGCCGCCTTTTTCGGCCTGTACGGCGTCTTCAAAACAGCCACAGCAAACCTCAAACAATACTTTATCTTTCATATTTATACCAACTTTCGTTTATTTGTCCTATCTGCGGCGCTTTAAAACACGCCGCTTTCTGCACTTTCGACTATTCTCACACAAACGCCTTTACAATCCTCTAAAAAAGATTATAATAGCTTTGAACGTAAAAAGAAAGATAAATCGTTAAATTCTAAAGACAGGGGACGAGATTATGTCAGATACCGTTCGTTTAACAGAAGAATTTCGCGGCGGGCTTTTGGACCTGACGCATTACGGCTACATCAGTATTGTAGATGAAAAGGGTAAGGTCATCTACTCCGCAGGCGACCCGGAGGCCATGGTTTTCTACCGCTCCGCTTCGAAGCCCGTGCAGGCGCTGCCCGTTATCGCGCATCACCTCGACGAAAAATACGGTTTTACCGATGAAGAAACCGTGCTGTTCGCAGGCTCGCATCTCGGCGAAAGCTTCCACGTCAACGCTTTGAAATCCATCATGAAAAAGGCCGACTTAAATCCGGAAGACCTCATCATGAAGCCGACCGTGCCGGGCTCTACGGAAGCAAACGAAGAGCGCATCCGTCAGGGTCTGCCGAAGTCGAAGCTCTACCACAACTGCAGCGGCAAGCACGCGGCGCTCATGCTCACCCAGCGTGAAATGGGCGGCGACGTGAAGGATTACTGGAAGGTCGGCTCCGTCGGACAGAACGAAGTGCTGCGCACCATGAGCGTGCTCTCCGAGTACCCGGAAGAAAAGGTCGTCATCGGCATCGACGGCTGCGGCGTGCCGGTGTTCGCTTACCCGATGAAGAACATCGCGACGGCATATAAGAACCTCGCGTGCATCGATACCATTCAGGACGACGTTCTGCAGGACGCTGCCCGCCGCTTTGTCCCGCGTATCCATGAATATCCGCACATGATGCGCGGCACGGGCTACCTGTGCTCCCTCATCAACCACGATGCGAACATCATCGCAAAGGGCGGCGCGAACGGCGTGTACGGCATCGGCCTTAAAAAGGAGCGCATCGGCATCTCCTTCAAGATTAAGGACGGCACCGAGGCGGTCTGGCCGCTCATCATCCGCGAGATCTTCCGCCAGATTGGCTACTATAACGCCGATACCGATAAGATGCTCGTCTCGCTTAACAACGGCGTCACCGTCAACGACAACGACACGCCCGTCGGCGAAGTGAAGACCGTGTTTACGCTTGAAAAGCACTTTTAAAATTTAATTTTCATTCAGCATTTTAGATAAAGTCTCTGCATCGATTTGCCCCGGTGCGGAGGCTTTTCCTTTTGACGCAAACGTCATCACAGAGCCGAACGCCCCGCCGCGCACGCGCGTCACCTTGCCGAGCTCGCCCATGGAAATGCCGATGAGCGGCCCGCAAAACGCAGTGGATTCATTCATCGCCGCCAGCATCACCATCACATCGCGCTCATTCTGCGGCATTACGGCGATTTTCGGCAGGTCGGCATTTAACGCCATCATGCGCTTATAGCGGTCGGCGATTTCCTCGCGTGCAGGCGTTTTGGCAAAATCGTGGTTCGAGATAATAAGCTTCGTACCCATATCGTGCATAGCCTGAACGGTCGCCTTTGCAATGTCATCGTACTGCTCGCAAAGGAAAAGCTCTAAATCGACAAGCGGCGCACCCAAGGCGCTCAGCTGCGCGTTCATCGCAAAATAGTCCATGGGATCTATCGCTTTTTCGCCGCCCTCCGCTTTTGTGCGGAATGTGCACAGCACGGGCAACGGCGCAGCCGCTTTAAAAATCTCCGGCGCGGCCGTAAACATATCCTCGTCAAAATAATCGATGCGCCATTCGATAAGATCTGCCGGGGTGGTCTTGATCTCTTTTACGGCGTCTAAAACCGCTTCCGTTGTCTTCTCGCACACCGGCACACAAATTTTCATTCTGCCGCTGCCGAATACCAAATCATTTACAACTACCTGCCGCATAGCTTTCGCTCCCTTTTTGTCAACTTGTACACAGTATAGACAATTTAAGCACAAAAGTCAAAACAAAAAGTATTTGTATCTTGTAACAGACTTCTAAATCTGCTATGATAATTTTGTAACCGAATGGACCCCTTTTCCTACGTATAAAGTGAAAGGAGTTGGCCTTATGACCCGTTTACAAACCCATTTATTCGCTTTTCTTTTGTGTTTTCTGCTGCTTTTCACCGCATGCCAAAGCGTATCGGCAGAATTGAGCGGCGTAGATGAACCGCAAAGCACCGCATCAGAACCGAGCGCGGCCGAGACTGCAACGCTCACTGCGCGCATTGTCGATATTTCGGGCAACCTGCTTTTGCTCGCCGGAGAAGACGACGGCGTATACCGCTGCGCAAAGCCGGAGGACGCGCCGGACGGCCTCATCCCCGGCATGACGGTGGATGTCACCTACGGCGGATATATCAAAGCCATTTACCCGAGCGAGCCCGATAACGTGCAGAAAATCACCGTACGCGAAAATGAAACGGACGGGCGATGCGCGCTGTATTTATCCGTGCTGCAGGAATTATTCAACACGGACGAAACGCTGCAAAGCGACACCGAATATGTCTCCGTTGACCTGACCGAGACGCCGTTGACGAAAGGCGAGATACAGGCGATCGCATGGCGGTTCGGCGAGCTTACCGAGCGCCGCCCGCTCACGTTCACGTTTAAAGAGCTGCAAGACGAGGGCTACTTAGAAACGGACGAGCTTTTGTGGGAAGACGGCTGCTTATTTAAGATCACGGAGAAAAACGATGAAAACAGCACACTGACGTTTGACGCCGAAAAATGGCGTGCCGGGAACGGTGCCTCCTACTTTTTAGACTGCACCGCAAAGCAAAATAAAGACGGCACCTATGCCGATTTTGAGATTGGCGCATTTGCTGCCGCATAAAGTTATCATCAAAGAGGGAATCAACATGTTGAAAAGTCAGGAAGTTCGCAAGCTTGCGCCGGAAATGGACCCGCTGCGCATGGGCATGGGCTGGAAAGAGGAGGACCTCACAAAGCCGCAGATTTTAATTGAAAGCACCTACGGGCAGAGCCACCCCGGCTCCGCGCACCTTTTAAATTTGGCGCAGAAAGCAAGCCGGGGCGCATACGAAGCGGGCGGCAAGGGTGCGCTTTACTTTGCGACCGATATTTGCGACGGCATGGCACAGGGGCACGATGGCATCAATTATTCCCTGCCCTCGCGTGATATCATCGCCGACCTTGTGGAGATTCACGCCAACGCGACAACGTTTGACGGCGGCGTTTTCCTCGCAAGCTGCGATAAATCCGTGCCTGCGCTGCTCATGGCTATCGGCCGCATCAACATTCCGGCCGTGTTCGTGACGGGCGGTGTGATGGACGCGGGTCCCGACCTTTTAACGCTGGAGCAGATCGGCAAATACAGCGCCATGTATGAGCGCGGCGAGATCACCGAGGAGCAGTTCACGTATTACAAGCACCACGCGTGCCCCTCCTGCGGTGCATGCTCGTTCATGGGCACCGCGTCCACCATGCAGATTATGGCGGAATCGCTCGGCCTCATGCTGCCCGGCACGGCGCTGATGCCCGCCACCTGCGAAGATCTTTCCATCGCAGCGGAGGAAGCCGGCAAAACCGCCGTGGCGCTCGCGAAAAAGGGCGTGAAAGCGTCCGATATCGTCACGCTGAAATCGTTCGAAAACGCCATCATGGTACACGCGGCCATCTCCGGCTCCACAAACACGCTGATGCACCTGCCCGCCATCGCGCATGAGTTCGGCATTCCGCTCGACGCGGATACGTTCGACCGCATGCACCGCGGCGCACATTATCTTTTGAATATCCGTCCCGCAGGCGAGTGGCCCGCGCAGTACTTCTATTATGCAGGCGGCGTACCGCGCATCATGGAGGAAATCAAAGACCACCTGCATCTCGATGTAATGACCGTCACGGGTAAAACGCTCGGCGAAAATCTGGAAGATTTAAAGAAAAACGGCTTCTACGAGAAGTGTGATACCTATTTAAAGAAAACCGGTCTCAAGCGCACAGATATCATCCGCTCGTTCGATAATCCCATCGGCACGAACGGCGCCATTGCCATTCTGCGCGGCAACATCGCCCCGGACGGCGCGGTCGTAAAACACAGTGCCGTGCCGAAGGAGATGCACAAGGCGCTTCTGAAGGCGCGCCCGTTCAACTGCGAGGAAGATGCCATCCACGCCATTTTAACGCACCAAATTCGGCCGGGCGACGCCGTCATCATCCGCTATGAAGGCCCGCGCGGCAGCGGTATGCCGGAAATGTTCTACACCACCGAAGCCATTTCGAGCGACCCGGAGCTTTCTGCCAGCATTGCGCTGCTGACGGACGGTCGCTTCTCCGGCGCAAGCAAGGGTCCCGCCATCGGCCATATTTCGCCGGAAGCCGCACAGGGCGGCCCCATCGCTTTAATCGAAGAAAACGACCTTATCGAGATCGACATTCCGCAGCGTATTCTGCGCGTCGTCGGTATCAACGGCGAAAAATGCAGCGAGGAAGAAGTGCAGCGCGTGTTTAACGAGCGCCGCAAAGCGCTGCCACCGTTTAAGAGCCGCTACACGCACGGCGTTTTAAAGCGCTTCACGCAAACGGCACACTCCCCCATGCAAGGCGGTTACATGGACTAAACCGAATCCTAAAAGCCTGTGTTATGCAACTCTCATTTTGAGTCCCTGCACAACGCAGGCTTTTCTTTTTCAAAATTCACCATGTATATACGTATAAATATACATTACTTTGTGCATTATTCCGCTTGATTTTTGAATGAAATCGGTGTAAAATACATTCATCTTCAAAATTATACAAACCAAAGCTTAAAGGTATATTGCGGAAGGGTGAATGTAAAATGAAAATTCAAAAGGTTTGCGCTTCATTTTTAATTGGCGCTATGATGCTCTCACTTGCGGCATGTTCGGGCAGTACGAAGAAGATTGAAAGCCCGGCGGACTTTGAGGGCGCGAAAATTTCCGTGCAGACGGCAACCTCCGCGCACGAAAGCATTCAGGATATGCAGGACGAGGGCATGAACATCAACGTGCTGCCGTACGAAAAGGTGACGCAGTGCTTTGACGACCTCGCACTCGGCCGCGTGGATGCCGTGTACGTGGACAGCGTCGTTGCGGGTTACTACCTCGCGGAGGACGACACGAAATACCAGAAAACATGGACGAGCGAAACCGGCGAGCCAATCGGCGTATGTCTTAAAAAGGGCAACGACGATTTGAAAGAGCTCATCGAAGGTGCGATTGATACCTTATATTATGACGGCACCATGGCGCAGCTTTCCGAAAAGCACTTCGGCTCCGCCGCCGATGTGGACGGCGTGCGCAATGTGACGGAAAAGCCGGTGCTTGACCTTTCTAAGCTTAAAACACTCAAGGACGGCACCTTAACCGTCGGCGTGGAAGTCGGCTACCCGCCGATGGAGTACACCGATGACGCAGGGCTTGAATATCAGGGCTTCGACATCGACTTTGCAAAAGCGCTCGGCGAGGTGCTGGGCGTAGACATCGAGTTTGTCAACACCGCGTGGGACGGCATTTTTGCGGGCCTTGATAAAGAGCAGTACGACGTCATCATCTCGTCCGTGTCCATTACGCCGGAACGTCAGGCCGCGTATGACCTTACGGAACCGTATGTCTCGAATCAGCTTGTCATTGTCACGTTGAAGTAAAAACGCCGATTTTACCCACAAATCTTGAAAAATACCTATGTATATATGTATAAATATACATTAATTTGGCAGTTTCGCTATTGACCCAAACGGGTTTTGGGGGTAGAATACAAGTATTCTAATCGATTGGTACAGCGAAACGACTGTATCGCTATTATCGGGGAAAATTGAGAAAGAAGGACAAAACACATGAAAATGAAGAAAATCCTTGCTGCCGTACTCGCCGGCGTAATGGCACTCTCCGCCACCGCATGCAGCAGCTCCAGTACAAAGAAGATCGAAAGCCCGGACGATTTCGCCGGCGCCAAGATCAGCGTGCAGACCGGCACCACCGCCCACGACGCTCTGCAGAAAATGCAGGAAGAGGGCGTTGACGTCGAGATTCTTCCGTATGAAAAGATCACGCAGTGCTTTGATGACGTTTCGCTCGGCCGTGCGGATGCTGTGTACGTAGACAGCGTTGTCGCGGCGTATTACCTCGCAGACGACGACTCCAAATTCCAGAGCGTTTGGAAAAGCGACGAAGGCGAACCGATGGGCGTCTGCATCAAGAAAGGCAACACAGACCTTTTGGAGCAGACCGAAAACGCCATCAACACGCTTTATTATAACGGCAAAATCTCCGAGCTCGCCATGAAGCACTTCGGCACCGATGTCACCGAGGGCGTGCGCAACGTCACCGAGGAACCGACCGTTGACCCGAGTAAGGTCAAGACCGTTAAGGACGGCGTTTTGACCATCGGCTTTGAGGCCGGTTATCCGCCGCTTGAGTACACCGACGACAGCGGCCTTGTGTACCAGGGCTTTGACGTTGATATGGCAGAAGAGATTGGTAAGCTGTTCGGCCTTGAGGTCGAGTTTGTCAACACCTCCTTCGACGGCATTTTCGCAGGCCTCGATAAGGGCCAGTACGATATGATCATCGCCGGCGTTTCCATCACCCCGGAGCGTCAGGAAGCGTATGAAATGACCGAGCCGTACCTCTCCAACCAGCTCGTCATCGTCACAAAGAAGGACGCATAAGCGCAATAACGTAAAATGAAATTTCGGCAGGAGGCCCCGTTTTGAGGTCTCTTGCCCCATTTATATCGGAAAGGATATCACCATGAACGCCATTCAACAAATCATCGGCTGGATGCCGGCGCTGCTCCAGGCCACCGGCGTAACGCTTGCGCTTTCCGTCACCTCCGTGCTGACGGCACTCGTGCTCGCCGTGTTTCTTGCCCTCGGCAAGATCTCCAAAAACACCGTACTCCGCTCCGTCTGCGGCGCGTACATCTTCTTCTTCCGCGGCACGCCGCTTCTGATGCAGCTGTTTTTCCTCTATTACACGCTGCCGCAGCTCGTTCCGGCGTTCAATATTCAGAGCCGCTTTTTGGCCGCTTGGATTGCGTTCTCGCTGAACGTCGCGGCCTACCTCGCGGAGATCATCCGCGCAGCCATTCAGTCCATCGATAAAGGCCAGCTCGAAGCCTCCACGGCGCTCGGTCTCACCCACTCGCAGGCGATGCGCCTTGTCATCATCCCGCAGGCCTACCGCCGCATGATTCCGCCGATCTGCAACGAGTTCGTCATGGTGCTGAAGGATACCTCTCTTGTGTCCATCATCGCGCTGACCGATTTGACCTACCAGACGAAGATTATCGCTTCCAACAAGGCGAGCGCTCTCGTTTATATCCCGGCTATGATCATCTACCTCATCATCACCGGCGTGTTCACCGTTATTTTCAATCGCCTTGAAAAGCGCCTGTCCATCTACGAATAAGGAGGAATACGGCTATGTCTATCATTAAAACGGAAAATATCTGTAAGTCCTTCGGCTCCGTAGAGGTGCTGAAAAACGTCAGCCTCACCGTAGAGCCGGGCGAAGTGGTCGTCATCATCGGACCGTCCGGCGCCGGCAAATCGACGTATCTGCGCTCTTTAAACCACCTTGAAAAGCCTACGAGCGGCAAGATCTGGATCGACGACAAGCTCATCGAAGACCGCGTGAACGGCCACAATCAGGTAAAGCTGCCGCATAAAGAGCGCGCCGCTATTTTGCTTGAGATGGGTATGGTGTTTCAGCGCTTCAACCTCTTCCCGCACAAAACGGCACTGCAAAACGTCATGCTCGCCCCGATGAACGTGAAGGGCGTGCCGGAAAAGGAAGCCAAAGAAAAGGCCGTGAAGCTTTTAAATCAGGTCGGCCTCGGCGATAGACTCGATTCCTACCCCGCAAAGCTTTCCGGCGGCCAACAGCAGCGTGTGGCCATCGCCCGCGCGCTCGCCATGGAGCCGAAAATGATGCTGTTCGATGAGCCCACCAGCGCCCTTGACCCGGAGCTCGTCGGCGACGTTCTGAACGTCATGAAGGAGCTTGCGGAAGAAGGCATGACGATGCTTGTTGTCACGCACGAAATGGGCTTTGCCCGCGAAGTGGCAGACCGCGTGGTGTTCATGTATGATGGCGCGATTTTGGAGGAAGGCTCCCCGAAGGAGATCTTCACAAATCCGAAGCACGACCGCACGCGCCAGTTCCTGCAAAGCGTTCTGTAAGGCGATAATATGTTTGAAAATACCTCAAAATGCGAAGACTGCCTGTATTACGAGTACGACGATGAGTACGGCTTCTATGTCTGCGATATGGACTTAGACGAGGACGAGACCGCCCAGTTCATCGGCGGCCGCTTCCAAAACTGCCCGTACTACCGCCCCGGCGACGAATACACCATCGTCCGCAAGCAAATATAATAACATTGTATGACAAAAGCTCTCCCGAATTCGTTTCGGGGGAGCTTTTGATTTCATCGATATTTAAATGCTGTAATCGTTGACGAAAGTTGCCTGCTGTTGATCCAATATATCCTGCAGAGTGATGCTGTCGAGGTATTCGTTGATGGCGCGGCTGAGCCCCTGCCACACGGGCAGCGTGATGCAGTCTGCACTGCGGTCGCACAGAACGGGGTCGTGATCGAGACACGCGACGGGCGCGAGGCTGCCCTCTGTGATGCGCAGAATCATGCCCACGGTGTATTTATCCGGCGATTGCGCCAGACGATATCCACCCTGAAAACCGCGGCTTGCAAGAAGAATATCGGATTTATTGAGCATCGGCACGATCTGCTCCAGATATTTTTTGGAGACATTCTGACGGCGGGCAATGTCCTTCAGCGCGACGTAGCCGTCATTCTGGTGCTGTGCGAGATCCAGCAGCATACGCAGCGCATAGCGCCCTTTGGTGGAAATTTTCATGCGGTATCCATCCTTTATGTAAAATAGCGTTTCGGAATAAAACAAGCGGGCTCACTGTCCGCCGCAAACTTTATACCATAATAACATATTTTTAGTAGGTTTTCAAGAGTTTAATTTTTGCCGGTAATTTACTGCGAAAACGCCCTCTATAAACTCCTTTAAACCCGCGAAAAAGGGCAAAGCCCGAAAGCCTTGCCCCTTTCCCTCATTCATTTTTCTATCCCAAAGATATGTGTTTGGATTCTTGTATGCTGTATCAGTCTGCAAACATCGGCGTGGAGAGGTACCGTTCTCCGGTATCGGGCAGAAGCGCCACGATGACCTTGCCTGCGTTTTCCGGGCGCTTTGCAAGCTGTGCTGCCGCAAAGACTGCCGCGCCGGAGGAGATGCCCACCAAAACGCCCTCGCTGCGTGCCAGCGCGCGGCCGGTCGCAAACGCGTCCTCGTTCTGCACGGGGAGAATCTCATCGTAAATGTCGGTGTTCAGCGTATCCGGCACAAAGCCCGCGCCGATGCCCTGAATTTTATGCGGGCCCGCCTTGCCGCCGGAGAGGACCGGGGAGGTAGCCGGTTCCACCGCGACAACCTTAACATTGGGGTTCTGCGACTTGAGGTACGCGCCTACACCGGAGAGCGTGCCGCCCGTGCCGACGCCTGCAACGAAAATATCGACCTTGCCGTCCGTGTCTGCCCAGATTTCCGGGCCGGTCGTCTTCAGGTGCACCGCCGGGTTTGCCGGGTTCGTGAACTGGCTCGGAATGTAGCTGTTTGGGGTCTGCTCTGCGAGCTCCTTCGCCTTTGCGATAGCGCCCGGCATACCCTTTGCGCCTTCGGTGAGGACAAGCTCCGCACCGTAAGCCTTCAAAAGGTTGCGGCGCTCCACACTCATCGTCTCCGGCATGGTAAGGATTACCTTATAACCGCGGGAAGCCGCAACGGAAGCAAGGCCGATGCCCGTGTTGCCGCTTGTCGGTTCAATGATAACTGCGCCGGGCTTCAAGAGGCCCTTTTCTTCGGCGTCGTCCAACATCGCTTTTGCGATACGGTCCTTTACGCTACCTGCCGGGTTGAAATACTCAAGCTTCGCGTAGATTTTCGCGTTCAGTTCATTTGCTTTTTCGTAGTTGGTGAGTTCAAGAAGCGGAGTGCCGCCGATGAGGTCTGTAATTTTCCGATATACACGCATGGTAAAGTCTCCTTAAAATACTTTATATAAATGAGTTTGCATTCTTGTATCGTTTCAGGCTGCGGCGCAACATCGCCGACTGTACGGAAACGGGTTCATATCGCGTCTCTCCTTTGCCTTGTTTTACTAAACTTATGAAACCTACTTATTTTATAGGTTATTGAGCTTGTTTATATCCTATCACCACAGGGTAAATTTGTCAACATCTTTTTTCACTTTTTCTTTTACCTTTAAAATTCGTTGAAACGATCCGCCGCTTTGCAATGCAAAATGCAGTTTCCCCCATATAATGGTATGGTTTCCGAAAATTTTCTTCAATTTTTGCATTTTAGGGGTTGACAAATTGCAATCTAGCGTGTATCATACAAAACATACCAAGTCAATATGTTTTGAGTGTTATGAAACCTTAAAACATAAAAACCGAAGTAAATCTCAAAGGAGGCGCACCACGATGATGCGATCCCTTTTCCGGCAAATGCTTCGCCACAATTTCAGAAACGGACGAATGTGAAGCTCAGCTTTTCGTCAACTTCTCAAAATCCGTTAAAACAAAAATTAAATTCTGAAATTATGAAAGAGGTATTACCATGAGCTATACATATGATAACAACTACCATTTTGAAACCATCCAGCTGCACGCAGGTCAGGAGAACCCGGACCCCGCTACCGATGCCCGCGCAGTGCCGATCTATCAGACGACTTCCTTCGTCTTCAAGAACTCCGCACACGCAGCAGCCCGCTTCGCGCTCGCAGATGCAGGCAACATCTACGGCCGTCTGACGAACTCCACCGTGGACGCATTTGAGCAGCGCATTGCAGCCCTTGAGGGCGGCGTGGCGGCACTTGGCGTCGCTTCCGGTGCAGCAGCCATCAACTATACGTTTCTCAACCTCGCAAGCGCAGGTGACAACATCGTTTCCGCGAAGACCATCTACGGCGGCACCTACAATCTGCTCGAGCACACGCTCCCGCAGTACGGCATCACCGCAACGTTCGTAGACCCGGATGAAGAGGGCGCTTTTGAAAACGCGATTAACGATAAGACAAAGGCCGTCTTCATCGAGACCATCGGTAACCCGAACGCAACGCTGATTGACATTGAAAAGGTCGCAGCCATTGCACATGCACATAAGATTCCTCTTGTTGTAGACTCCACATTCGCGACGCCTTACCTCCTCCGTCCGTTCGAGTACGGCGCAGACATCGTTGTCCATTCCGCTACAAAGTTCATCGGCGGTCACGGCACGGCGATCGGCGGCGTTATCGTAGACAGCGGTAAGTTTGACTGGGAAGGCAGCGGCAAGTTCCCGTCCCTCGTAGAGCCGAACCCCAGCTACCACGGCATCAGCTTCACAAAGGACGTCGGCGCGGCAGCCTTTGTCACGAAGATCCGTGCAATCCTCCTGCGTGATACCGGCGCAACGCTCGCTCCGCTGCACGCATTCCTGTTCCTGCAGGGGCTTGAAACGCTCTCTCTGCGCGTTGAACGCCATGTAGAGAACGCGCTGAAGGTTGTCGATTTCCTCTCCAAGCACCCGAAGGTCGAAAGCGTCAACCATCCGTCTCTGCCGGACAGCCCGTACCACGAGCTTTATAAGAAGTATTTCCCGAACGGCGGCGCTTCCATCTTCACGTTCAACATCAAAGGCGGCGCTAAGGAAGCACAGGCGTTCATCGACAGACTCAAAATTTTCTCTCTGCTCGCAAACGTCGCAGACGTGAAGTCCCTCGTTATCCACCCGGCTTCCACCACGCACTCGCAGCTCAACGAAGAAGAGCTCGCAGAGCAGGGCATCCAGCCGAACACCATTCGCCTCTCCATCGGCACCGAGCACATCGATGACATCATCGCCGATCTTTCCCAGGCTTTCGGTGACTGATTCAAAACACTCCTTAAAACTGATTTCTCCAATATCCTATTTTCCGTGTCCCCACGTCAGAAATGGCGTGGGGACATGCTTTTTCCCGAAATCCGGCGGCTTTGCATCTTGACATCCCGCCCTGTCTGTGTTAGAATTTTAAGGCTAATAAAGTTAGCTTATAAAGTAACAATTCGGAGGCGAAACGATATGAAACACATTCAGACGCTTGAGACCCGCAACCTGTGCGAAAGCGCAAAGAACGGCGGCTGCGGCGAGTGCCAGACTTCCTGCCAGTCTGCTTGCAAGACGAGCTGCGGCATTGCAAACCAGCAGTGCGAGAACACGGAGAAGAACGCGAAGTAATTCAAAGGTTCAGAAAACGCCGCCTTTTTTGGCGGCTTTTTTCATGTATAGATGCGAAAGGATTTTTTAGATGATACACCGTTATAAACTCGGCGGCATGAACATCGTGCTCGATATCTGTTCCGGCTCCGTCCACCTTGTCGATGAAGTTGCCTATGACATGATTGGCCTGTTCGAGACCGAAAGCCGCGAGGCGATTACCGCCGCTATGCTGGAAAAATACGGCGACCGCGAGGACGTGACCGAAGCCGACATCAACGAGTGCTACGAGCAGATTGAAGAGTTGCGCGACGCCGGTAAGCTCTTCACCCCCGATACGTTCGAGCCGATGGCAGGTGCGCTGAAAGCGAAAAGCGCCAACGTCGTCAAGGCGCTGTGCCTGCACGTGGCGCACACCTGCAATTTAAACTGCTCCTACTGCTTTGCAAGCCAGGGCAAGTACCACGGCGACCGCGCTCTCATGTCCTTTGAGGTCGGCAAGCAGGCGCTTGATTTCCTGCTCGAACACTCCGGCACGCGCCATAATTTGGAAGTCGACTTCTTCGGCGGCGAACCGCTGATGAATTTCGACGTCGTAAAGCAACTTGTCGCGTATGCCCGTTCCCGCGAAAAGGAATGCGGTAAGCACTTCCGCTTCACGTTGACGACAAACGGCGTTTTGATCGACGATGACGTCATCGATTTTGCAAATCGCGAGATGAGCAATGTCGTTTTGAGTCTCGACGGCCGCAAGGAAGTGCACGACCGCTACCGCGTAGACTACGCCGGCAACGGCAGTTGGGATCGTATCGTTCCGAAATTCCAGAAGCTCGTCAAGGCGCGCGGCAACAAGGCGTATTACATGCGCGGCACATTCACGCACGCAAACCCGGATTTTCTCAAAGACATTCAGCAGATGCTCGACCTCGGCTTTACGGAACTGAGCATGGAACCGGTCGTCTGCGCACCGGGAGACCCCTCCGCGCTGACCGACGAAGACCGCGTCATCGTCATGGAGCAGTACGAAAAGCTTGCTGAGCTCATGCTGGAGCGCCGCCGCGCCGGCAAACCGTTCACGTTCTACCACTACATGATTGATCTCACCGGCGGCCCGTGCATTTACAAGCGCATTTCGGGCTGCGGCTCCGGAACAGAGTACATGGCCGTCACCCCGTGGGGCGACCTCTACCCCTGCCACCAGTTTGTCGGCGACGAAAAATTCCGCCTCGGCGATGTCTGGACAGGCGTGACGAACACGGAAATTCAGGCGGATTTCGCCTCCTGCAACGTGTACGCTCACCCCGAGTGCCGCGATTGCTGGGCAAGACTGTACTGCTCCGGCGGCTGCGCCGCAAACGCCTACCACGCCACCGGCTCCGTCCGCGGCGTTTACAAAGAGGGCTGCGAGCTCTTTAAAAAACGCATGGAATGCGCCATCATGCTTGAAGCCTCCAAGGCATTGGATAACAACGCATGATAACCGCACCAATCTGCGAATTTGTGCGCCGCTACCGATATAGCGGCGCTTTGCGCATGCACATGCCGGGCCACAAGGGCACCGCGCTGCTCGGCCCTGAGCCGCTCGACCTCACCGAGATTGAGGGCGCAGACGTGCTCTACCACGCCGAGGGCATCATCCGCGAAAGCGAAGCGAACGCCGCCGCGTTATTCGGCACCAAAAAGACGGTCTATTCCGCCGAGGGCTCGTCCCTGTGCATCCGCGCCATGCTGTATCTTGCGCTGCTGCACGCCCGCGCAAATCACAAAAAGCCCGTCATTGCGGCAGGCCGTAACGCACACAAGGTCTTCATGACGGCCGCAGCGCTGCTCGACCTTGACATTCGCTGGATCTACGGCACGGAAAGCGTCATTTCCTGCGCCATCACCCCCGCGCAGCTCGAAGACGTGATCGTATCGGAAAACCCTGCCGCCGTGTACATCACAAGCCCGGATTATCTCGGCAACATCGCGGACATCAAGTCCCTGTCCACCGTCTGCAAAAAACACGGTGTATTATTGCTCGTCGATAACGCCCACGGCGCGTACCTGCATTTTCTGCCCGAGCCCATGCACCCCATGCAGCTCGGCGCAGACATCTGCTGTGATTCCGCACACAAAACACTGCCGGTCTTAACGGGCGGCGCGTATCTGCACATCGCGCACGGCACGCCGGACATGTTCGCGCAGCGTGCGGAAAGCGCCATGGCGCTCTTTGCGTCCACGAGCCCGTCCTACCTCATTTTGCAGTCGCTCGACGCAATGAATCCGCTTTTAGCAACATCTTTTCCCGCACAGCTCAAAGCCTGTGCGGAGCGCCTTGACACGCTGAAAGCAAAGCTCCGTGCGCACGGCTATGCTCTTTGCGGCGAGGAGCGCACAAAGCTCTGCTTATTGCCGAAGTCCTTCGGCTACACGGGCACAGCTCTGGCGGAAATTTTGACGCACAGCAATATTTACTGCGAGTTTTCCGACGCAGACCACCTTGTGATGATGTTCACGCCGGAGACCACACCCGCAGATTTCGCCCGTCTCGAGCGCGCGCTGCTCTCCGTTCTGCCCGCCCCGGCGATCCTTTCAAAGCCGCCTGTGCCGCCGCATGCCGAGCGTGTACTTTCCCCGCGCGAGGCGCTCTTCTCGCCGAGTGAAACGCTGCCGCTTTCCGAGTGCAAAAACCGCATTTTGGCAGACGCCAACGTGAGCTGCCCACCCGCAGTGCCGCTTGCTGTATGCGGTGAGCGCCTGACCCCTGAGGTCATCTCCGCGATGGAATACTACGGCACCGAGCACTGCACGGTCGTTGTGGAATAATCACTATTTTAAAATATAAAAGTCTCCGTTTTCCTCTTTGATTCAGAGGAAGACGGAGACTTTTTGCTTCTATTTTATCTTGTTTGAATTTCTAAAGACAGTCGCAGACCGCCTTTCAGGGAACCCATGCAACTGTGTTCCCTACGCTTGAAGCGCCCACCGGACGTTTCAAGCTGCCTTCCTCGTTTTGGGTTAAGCAAAAGGTGTTTCGTCGTTTGCGAACGACGACTTACGGTGTTGCCCCAAGACCCCACCAACTTTCTCGAAGAAAGTTGGACAAAGACTTTATTCGTCGCTCCGCTATCGTTGTCGTAAACGCGTCAAATCTTAATTTTCAGCCATTTGCCCTGCTTCATTCTGAAATACCCAAGGCAGAATCGCATAAATTGGTCACCGAACAGCCCAAGCCACACGCCAAGCAGTCCCAGTCCCAGCGGGTAGCACAGCAGCCAGCTTAAGCCCGGTCGGATAATGGCGACGCTGATCATAGACGCAAACGCGGTATACTTCGTATCGCCCGCGCCTCTCAGGCAACCGAAGAAAATAACCTGCGTGATCTGGAGATAAATGATAACGCACAGCATGTGCATAATCATCACACCCATATCGAGAATTTCCTGCTCATTCGAAAACAGGCCATAGAGATTCCTGCCGAAGAACAGGAAAACCATCGACATCACAAACGCGCAGAAAAGTCCGATTCGCTGACACATGGAGGCGTACAGCTTTGCAAGGTCGCGCCGTTCTTCGCCGAGACTCCTGCCGATCAGCGCCACAGACGCCACCGAAAGCCCATCACCGAGTGAGAACGTCAAATTCATCATATTCATGCCAATCTGGTGCGCAGCATACGCAGTGGTGCCGAGGTTCGCAACGGTGATGGCGAACAGCAAAAAGCCGATGCGTAGGAAAACCTGCTCCACAAACGCGCTGGAACCGACGTTAAGCAGTGAGCGCACGTCAAACTTCGAGGTAAAAAAGCCTTTCACGCCGCGGATATACACAAACGAGGACTTCGCGAACATGGAATGCAAGCTCATCGCGCAGCCGAGCACAGAGCCGATGACGGTCGCAAGCGCCGCGCCGCGCGTGCCGAGCGCCGGAAACCCGAAGTTGCCGCCGATCAATAGATAGTTGAACACCACGTTCACAAGGTTAGAGACCATGTTCGTGCGCAGCGCGATCTTAGTGTTGCCCGCGCCGCGCTGTGCCGCGTTCACGATCATCATCACGGTCGTAAACCCGATGCCGCCCATGATGATTTGGAAATACTCCACCGCCGCTTCATGCGTATCGTCCGCCGAGCCCGCAAAGCGGATAATGGGGTCTGCAAACGCCGTAAACGTAACGCTGATGATCGCCGTCAAAATCACGGCGACCAGAATGCACGTTTTCAAAATGCGCACCGCGCTTTCGCGGTTCTGCTCGCCCCTACGCCGTGCAACCAGCGCCGAGATGGCCGTGCTCATCGACATAAACAGCGCCAAACCGATGAACTTCGGCTGCTGCGTCAGGCCCACCGCTGCAATGGCGTAAGAGCCCAGCGTGCTCACCATGATGGTATCGATAAAGCCGACGAGCGCCACCAAAAACGATTCCACCATCGAAGGCCACGCCATGTTGATGGTCGTTTTGAAAAGCGAGTTCGTAGACGGCAGCTCGCCCGTCACAGGCTCGCCGTGCAAAACATGCTGTGCGTTAAAGAGTTCCAGAAGTATTCACCCATTCCCAAAATAGTTGCTTTTGAAACATTATAGCATTAAAAAAGAAGCCGGTCAAGACGCGTACCGTTTATTTGTACGCAGTTCGACCGGCTTTTCAACTGTTATTTGTTTATTTTGTGGCAAGAAGCACTGCCGTGTTGGATTTCGCCCAGCACACGCGTACCTCTGCAAAGCCCGCTTTGAAAAGCAGCGCCGCTTCGCCCGCCACATACTGCGGTGTAAAGCAATAGTAATGCTCGTCTGCCGGCAAATGCTGCTCCTTGCGCTTCTGCTCAAACTCGGAACGGCAGAAGTCCTCATACATCTGCGTCGGCGCGAATTTGTCGCTCAACAGAAAGAACCCGCCCTTTTTAATGCTACGGCACACGCGGTGAAACAGCTCCAAATTCTCTTCGCGGCTGTAATAATGCAGCGCCATCATGGAAACCGCACCGTCATAGCTTTCCGGCTCCAACTCATATTTAAAGAAATCACCACAAATCGTACGGATGCGCTCCTTGTGCTCCGGCAGATTTTTCGGAATTTCCGAGAGCATCTTATCCGCGCAGTCAATGCCGTCCACATAAATCGTCGGGTTCTGCTCTAAAATTGCCGTAAGGCCCGTGCCCGTGCCGATGCCGATGTCCAGAATGTGCAGGTGCTCCTTCTTCGGGAAAAACTCCGCCGTGCGGCGAATGTAGCCGTCTTCATCCTCTGCGCTGCGTTTCAAGCGCTCGTCATAAGACTCCACCGCGCCGTTAAAATAACTGTCGATCCTTTCCAGTGGCATATGCACACCAATCCTTTCCTGCCGACGCAATACTCTAAACGATAGTTTTGCGTCAGGCGCATAAGCTATGCAAAACTTTTGCGATATTTTTCATTTACCCATTATTACTATTTTACTGGAAATTCGCTCACCTTGCAACTTGGAAAAACGACAATTCTGCGCGGGCTTCGGCAAAAGATATTGGACTAATCCATGAATATCCCGCTGAATACCGCGGTTTACGCGAAGATCATGCGGCCAAAGTCCTGCGGACGATGGAAATCCGGCGTTTCGCTCGTCGTCTCATTCCACATCATATAGTGCGGCTGCACGGTGAGGTCGCCGCATTTAAAGCAGTTCGCGCGGATCACACGCCCGCTTTTAAAGTCGTAATCGGGGTAAAATACATGCAGAAATTCGAGCGGAATTTCATAAAAGATTTCCCACCCGTCCGCCGTTTTGTTCGTGCGGATGTTAAAAAGCTTCTTGTGGTCTTCCGGGATCAAACGGATGCTGTCTGCTCTGCCGTGGCCGAAGCCAAGGAAAATCGCGCCGTTCAAGTTCAGCTCAATGTTAAAATACCGCCCGTCCTCCGGCACCGGGGAGAAGAAAAACTCCATGCAGCTGTCCGTGCAGATGCTGCCGAGCTTATCGGTCAGCTCCGCGCGGATGTTCTTTTCGCGCGCCACTTGGTGCACGTAGATTTTCTCGTCGTCGTGGCAGATCTGCTGCTCCATGCGCACGCCCGCGTCCGGCAACCAACAAACATTATCCACCTGCAGCTCCGGCACCTTTGTCCAGTCCGGCGCACCCACCGTTTTCTCAATGACATACTCTTTCATATTCATACAGCTCCTAACCGTTTTCCGCCCATCGCGGTTTTTCATAGTTTCATCATACCAGATTTTGCCGTAAAATACAACAATTCCATAAAAAACAGGCGCTCCCGAAAAACCGGAAGCGCCTGCGAAAAAACTATTCTAATTTAACCAAAGCGATCAAGACAACAGTGTACGAAGATAGTGCACGAGATGCGCCGTCAGATTTTTCGTCAGACTGTGCAGAAATTCCGCAGACAGGCTGGCGCCTGTCAAGAGATTTCTGTGCGAAATGGCGGAAAATATGCAAGCATATCGTGTGCTAAGCCGTCAGGCGGTCTTTGTACAATGGTGTCTTATACTTCGTGCGGGTACTTTCTCATGTAGGAAAGCAGCTCGTCAACGGTGGTGAAGGCCATGCCGGTGACGGTGTCGGCAGCACCATAGTAGATGGTGATGCGACCGGTGTCGGCATCGGTCAGGGCAGCGCACGGGAACGTAACGTTCGGCACGTCACCGGTGAGCTCATAGCTCTCTTCCGGACCGAAGACATAGAAGTTGCCTCTTTCCTTCACGATCCACGGCTTCTCGTGGTCAAGAAGCGCTACGCCGAAGCGATAAACGAAGCCGTTGCAGGAGTTCAGAACGCCGTGATAAATCATCAGCCAGCCTTCATCGGTCTCGATCGGAATCGGGCCGGGGCCGACCTTCTTGGATTGCCAGCCGGAGTGACTGCTCGTGCCGAAGACATAGCGGTGCTTGCCCCAATACGTCATGTCCGGGCTCTCGCTGTAGAAGATGTCGCCGAACGGGGTGTGACCGGTGTCGGACGGACGGCTCAGCATTGCGAAGTTGCCGTTGATCTTCTTCGGGAACATAACGCCGTTGCGGTTATACGGCAGGTAAGCGTTCTCCATCTGATAGAAGGTCTTAAAGTCATAGGTATAGCCTACGCCGATCGTCGGGCCGTGGAAACCGTTGCACCAGGTGATGTAGTAACGGTCCTCAATCCAGCAAACGCGCGGGTCATAGCGATATTCCTTGCGGGTTACGCACGGGTCGCAGCCGGGAGCCGGCTGGAACTCGATCGGCTCGTGGTTGATCTTCCAGTTGATGCCGTCATCGGAGAAGCCTGCGAAGATGTCCATCTCAACAGAGCGGTTGTCGCAGCGGAAAACGCCAGCGAACTTGCCCTCAAACGGGACAACTGCGGAGTTGAAGATGCTGTTGGAAGTGGGGATGAGATCACGCGGAATGATCGGGTTGTGGTCATAACGCCAAACCGGCTTATCGTAGCCCTGCGGCTTATCCTGCCACGGGATGTTCGGGAGTGCATTGCCGATAATTTTAGCCATTGTAGTTTCCTCCATTTTATATTTTTTCAAAAGACATTCGAAAGCGAACACATACAGTCCTTTACAATGTGTAACCGCTTCCATATTACATTAACTATAATACAAACCAAGAGAAAAGTAAAGCTATTTTTTCCGAAAAAACCGTTTCTATCACAATTCCACCAAATTTCATCGCCGCCTTTAGCAAAATGCCGAAGCCCGCGCCGTACACAGTATCACAAACCGCCAACTTTATGCAACAAATGCCTATTGCGCAAATGGCACACAAACGCTATACTGTTCTTATAAACTTTAAAACTCATCATTTCCCGAAAGGAACGATTTTATGGCGATTGCATTTGATGCCGAAAAGAAAATTTTCAAGCTCGATACCGCTTCCTCCAGCTACGTCTTTGCCGTGCATGACAGCGGCCGCCTGCTGCACCTCTACTACGGCGCATACCTGCCGGACTGCGACATGCGCTATTTATTGGACCGCGGCTACTTCGGTTCCTTCACGCCCGACGCCGCAGGCTACGTCGGCACGGAGTTTTCCCCGGATACACAGCCGAGCGAATATTCCTGCAACGGCACCGGCGATTTCCGCATCTCCGCACTCCAAATCCGCAACGCGGACGGCAATATCGCGACCGACATCCGCTACGTTTCGCACCGCATTTTAAGCGAAAAGCCTGCGCTGCCCGGCATGCCGTCTCTGCGCGACGAAAACGGTGACAGCGAAACGCTCGAGGTCACCACGCTCGACCAAACGACGAACGCCGAAGTGAAGCTCTACTACACCGTTTACAAAGATCTGCCCGTCATGACGCGTCACGCCGTCGTGACGAATACGTCCGACCGCGCCATGGAGCTTGAGCGTGTGTTCAGCGCCTGCCTCGACTTCAACACGATGGATTACGACATGGTGCACCTTTACGGCAAGTGGGCAAAGGAGCGCACCGTTACAGAGCGCCCGCTCTGCCACGGCATTCAATCCATCCAGAGCAAGCGTGGCTCCTCCTCACACAACCACAACCCGTTCGTCGCACTGAAAGCCCACGGCGCCACCGAAGAAAACGGCGAAGTCTACGGCGTCAACCTCATTTACAGCGGCAACTTCTCCATTGAAGCCGAAGTGGATTGTTTGAACGCCACGCGCCTTCTCGCGGGCATCAATCCCACCGATTTCACCTGGCGCCTGGAGCCAAACGAATCTTTCACCGCGCCGGAAGCCGTCATGGTCTACACCGATAAGGGTCTCGGCGAGATGAGCCGCATTTTCCACCGCACCTACATGAAGCACCTCATCAAGAGTCCGTGGCGCGATGTGGAACGCCCCGTGCTCATCAACAGCTGGGAAGCCGCATATTTCGATTTTGACGATGATAAACTTGTCGCGTTCGCACACGAAGCCGCCAAAATGGGCGTCGATATGCTTGTCATGGACGACGGCTGGTTCGGCCACCGCGAAAGCGACGATTCCTCCCTCGGCGACTGGTATGTCAACGAAAAGAAGCTCAAAGGCGGTCTCAGCTCCCTCATCGAGCGCGTCAACGCAGAGGGATTAAAGTTCGGCATCTGGTATGAGCCGGAGATGATTTCCCCGGACAGCGACCTCTACCGCGCCCACCCGGATTGGTGCCTGCACGTGCCGAACCGTGAAAACTCTCCCGCACGCTTGCAGTACGTCCTCGATATGACGAGAAAAGACGTGCGCGATAACATCTTCGCGCAGATGTATAAAGTCCTCAGTGAAAATAAGATTGATTACGTCAAATGGGACTTCAACCGCAATCTGACCGAGGTCGGCTCTGCGCTACTCCCGCCGGAGCGCCAGAAGGAGGTCATGCACCGCTTCGTGCTCGGTACATACGACCTCATGGATCGTTTTGTCAAAGCGTTTCCGAATATCCTCTTTGAAAACTGCTCCGGCGGCGGCGGACGTTTCGATGCCGGCATGCTGTATTATTCTCCGCAGATCTGGTGCAGCGACAACACCGACGCCATCGAGCGCCTCACCATTCAGTTCGGCACGTCCATGTGCTACCCCATCTCCTCGTTTGGCGCACACGTCGCAGCCCGCCCGCGCACCTCGCTTAAAACCCGCGGCAACGTCGCCATGTGCGGCACATTCGGCTACGAGTTAGACCCCAGAAAGCTCACCGATGACGAAAAAGCCGAAGTAAAGCAGCAGATCGCCGACTACCGCAAATATCACCGCCTTGTCCGCGAGGGCGATTTCTACCGCCTCGTCTCCCCGACCGAGAACGACTTCTACTGCGCGTGGGAGTTCGTTTCGCCGGATAAAACGGAAGCCATGATGACTGCCGTCGTCATGCGTCAGCCCGAGACCCGTTACTGCGTGCAGCGCCTGCGCGGCCTCGACCCCAAAACGTACTATCAGGACGAGGAGACCGGCACCGTCTATTCCGGCGCCATGCTGATGAACGCAGGCCTTAATTTGACAAGAGACGTCTACGAAGACGGCACCAGCGTCACAAAGCACTTTAAAGCTGTAAAGTAAAGCCGTCGAAATCCATAATACCGCAACGTTAAAAGTCTTTGATTAAACTTTCTTCAGAAAGTTTATGGGGTCTCGGGGGCAGCGCCCCAAGTCGCGCTCCGCAGAGCGCGAAACACTTTTTGCCTCCACAAAACCAGAACCGTAGGAAACCCGGTTGCATGGGTTCCCTGCATGATTTGCCCCGCAAATCATTAGAATTAAATGAACAAAGCAGAACCCCGTAAACACATAACGTGCCTACGGGGTTCCTGCTATATAAATCATAAAAAAATCGACTTATTTCTCATCCGCATGCGTGCTGTTCATCAGGCGGATAAGTGCCTTCTGTGCGCGTTCCTCGCATACCGCAATAATCTCATCGCCCGCTTGCAGCACCGTGTCGCCGCCCGGAATGATGAGCTTGTTATTTCGCACAATGGAAATCAGCAGCGCCCCCTTCGGGAACACCACCTCACGCACCGACTTGCCGTGCAAAACCGAATTCTCTCCAAGCGTCACGGAGCAAATCTGACCGCGGCCCTTGTTCAGCGATGCCACAAGATGAAACTCCATCAGGTTCGCTTCCTGCTCAATCATCTGCGCAATGATTTCCGTGCTGCTCACCGCATAATCCACGCCAAGCACACGCATCGTCTCCAAATTGCGTGGGTCGTTTGCGCGGGCAATCACTTTTTTCGCGCCGAAATACTGCTTTGCAAGCTGCGACGCAACGAGATTATTCGCATCGTCGCCGGATATCGCAATAAAGCAGTCGGCGTCACGTACACCGGCGTTTTCCAGCATGTCAATGTTCGTGCCGTCGCCGCAGATGATCTCCACGTCCAGTGCGTTTGCAAGCTGTAAGCTGCGCGCGCGGTCGCACTCGATGATACGCACCTCGTGGCGGCGGCCCTCCAAAATGCGGCGCGCAAGGCTTTCTCCCACCTTGCCGCCGCCCATAATGACAATGTTCATGGCACTTCCCCCTTAATCGATTGCGCGGCTGTACACAATCTCGTCGCCTGCCTCGAGCTTCAAGGGTGCAAGCCCCGCTAAAACGAACGCGCCGCTTTTGCGGATGATGCCGAACACCACTTCGCCCGGGTTGCCGCGCAGTTCGCCCACATTCTTGCCGATCTGATGCCGCTCCGCCGGCCGTACGTCAAAGTCGACCGTATGCAGACCGAACTCGATTTTCTTGTTCATTTTTTCTCCGCTCAGCATCCGCACAATGCGGTCGCCGGCGTGGTTTGTGGGGCAAATGGTATGCAATCCCATATGCTCAAAAATCAACTCACGCGCGGGGTCGGAAACACGCGCCACCACGTTTTGGATACCGAAGTAATCGCGCGCAATCTGCGCCACCGTGATATTGAGGTTATCGTCCGCCGTTGTCACCGCCACCGCGTCGCAGCTTTCAATGCCCGCTTCGCGCAGGTTGCGAATATCCATCGGGAACCCGCGGAATGTCACGCCCTCGAAATCGTTTTCCAAAAGCTCCAAGTCGCTTTCAATGTTGCTTAAAACAGAAACGTCCCAACCCATTTCGTCCATGGTGCGGGCGATTTTTCGCCCAAGCAGGCCGCAGCCTATAACTAACACATTCATAGTTTACCTCAGCGTCGCTCCGGATCTTCCGTATCGCGAATGGTCTCTGCCGTCATGCCGTCTGATGTGCTGCCGGAGCTTGTATTTTCTCGGTTACCGCCGTTTACGATGATAGGATTATTCGCATTCGGCGTCGGCTCTGCGGTGGGAGCGGGTGTCGGCGATGCCTCGCTGCCATTTTGCGCGTCATCGCTGTCCCCGTTGTCATCGGTCGTGCCGTCTTCCGCATTCGGGGTCGGCGAGGGCGTCGCGGTCGCAAGTGCGGTCTTCTCTTTCTCACTGATCGTCACAAATTCCGCGAACACATACGCATTCTGCCCAAAGTAAGAGATTTCCACCCACTCGGAGGTATCGTCCTGTGCCACAACCTCGAACACCTCGCCGGCCTCTGCCGTGCCGAGAATTTCGGAATCCGTCGAAGCCTCGCTGCGCACATTCAATGAATCGTCGATGTCGTTGATGGTCGCCACCTTCACTTTTTCGACCGGCACGGGCGTTGCGGTAGGCTCCACGCTCGGGGAAGGGGAGGGCTCCGCCTTGGCGCTACCATTGCCGCACGCCGCGGTGCCAAGGATCATCACAGCGCACAGTGCCGCCGTGACCGCCGTTTTCAAAATGTTTTTATAATGGATGCTTCGTTTCATAAAAGCTCACTTCGCCTTTCTTTTTTCGGCGCGCATTCAAAACGCCGCCGGAACAGAAGATAATTTGTTATTAGCTATTTTAACACAGTTCAAAGGAAAATCCAATACTTCGCCCGGTTTTTTCATTTCTTTTGCAAAAATCACCCGCATTTCTTGACATCCCCCCCGAAAAAGGGCTATAATTACAGGGAATATTTTGCTTGGATATTGGAGTGTTCATCATGTTAAAACCCGAACAGATCGCGTCCGTCAAGGGCCGCGGCTTCCTCATCAATCGCGGCACAGAGTGCTTCTCCGGCCGTATCGTCTGCGCCGGCACGGTCTTCACCGCTGCCGACCTGCGCACCATCTCCGAGATTGCCGAAAAATTCGGCAGCGGCAAGGTGACGTTCACCTCCCGCCTGTCCGCCGAGATCGTCGGCATCCCCTTCGAGCAGATTGATGCCGCCTGCGATTACGCTGCCGAGCGTGGCCTCTACTTCGGCGGCACCGGCGCTAAAATACGCCCCGTCACCGCATGTAAGGGCACCACGTGCGTCTACGGCAACTACGATACACAGGCGCTCGCCAAAGAGCTGCACGAAAAATACTACGTCGGCTGGGCAAATGTCAAACTGCCGCACAAGTTCAAAATCGGCATCGGCGGCTGCCCAAATAGCTGCATGAAGCCTTCCTTAAACGATTTCGGCATCGAGGGCCACCGCGTGCCGATCTTCGACGAAGACACCTGCCGCGGCTGCAAGGTCTGCATGGTGGAAAAGTCATGTCCCTCCAAGGCTGCACACGTCGAAAACGGCAAATTATATATCGATGAAAAGTGCCTCGCCTGCGGCGTCTGCACCGGCAAATGTCCGTTTAAGGCTGTCCGCCACGAAAGCCCGGTCGTTTACCGCATTTATGTCGGCGGCACGTGGGGCAAGCAAACGCGCATGGGCACGCCGCTCAGCCGCTTCGTCACCCGCGCGGAGATTGAGCCTCTGCTCGAGAAGACCATGCTCTGGTTCAAGGAAAACGCCATGCCCAAAGAACGCCTCGGCAAAGCTATTGACCGTCTTGGCATCGAAAAATTCGAGCACGACGTCTTCTCCGATGATCTTCTGAACCGCCGTGAGGAGATCCTCGCAAAATAATTCCGAAAGGATACCCTATGAAACTCAAGTCCCTCGCAGCGCTCGCGCTTTCCGCCGTGCTGCTCCTTTCCGGCTGCGCCGCCCCGGCGCAAAACGAAACCACCCCTGAAAGCTCCTCCGCCGCTCCCGAAACGACCGCCGCCTCCGAGCGCGCCATTACGGATTCCTACGGCACCAAAACGGAGCTTCCCGATGATCCGTGCGTCGTCTCCCTTTACGGCTCGTTTGCCGAGTGCTGGCTGCTCTCCGGCGGTAAACTCGCCGGTATTACCGAAGATGCCGTAGACGAGCACGGCATCGAAATCGATGACGACACCGCGCTCGTCGGCACCGTCATGGAGCCGAATCTTGAGAGCGTCGCGGCACTCTCCCCGGATTACGTGATTTTATCCGCCGACCTGCCCGCCCACGCGGAGCTTGATGCCGCCCTCACCGATATGCAGATTCCCCACGGCTATTTTCACATGGATAACGTCATGGATTATGCAAAGATCATGCTGAATTTCTGCGCCGTCAACGACCCGGACGGTGAAAAATACGACGAAAAAGTCACGCGGGTTTTAAAGCGCATTGAATCTATAAAGCAGGAGACAGCCGAAAAGCTCTCCGGACAGAAAGCTCCCACCGTCCTGCTTTTGCGCGCTTATTCCACCGGCGTCAAGGCCAAAGGCGATGACACCGTTGCGGGCGCCATTTTAAAAGAGCTCGGTGCGCACAACATCGCAGACGATAACGAAAGCCTGCTCGAAGACCTCAGCTTGGAATCCGTCATCGAAGCCGACCCGGACTACATCCTCGTCATGACGATGGGCAGCGAAGAAAACGCCAAGACCTACATGGCAGAGAACATCGAAAATAACCCCGCGTGGAGCGAGCTCTCCGCCGTGAAAAACGGCCGCTACATCTATCTGCCGAAAGACCTTTTCCACTATAAGCCCTTAAACCGCTGGGACGAGAGCTACGCATACATTGCAAAGCACCTTTTGAACGAAGATGCGTAAGAAAATTTTATTTCCCGCAGCGCTTTTGCTGCTCGTTTTCTCCTTTGTGCTGAGCCTCTGTGTCGGCTCGGCACAAATTTCTATTCGCGAAGCTGTCTCTGCCCTGCAAAACGGCAGTTTAACGCCCGACAGCCGCATCCTGTTCTACGTGCGCCTGCCGCGCGCCCTTGCCGCCGTGCTCTCGGGCGCAGCACTTGCGGTCTCCGGTGTGCTCTTGCAGAATGTCTTAAATAACGCCCTTGCCGCACCGAACATCATCGGTGTCAACGCCGGGGCGGGCTTTGCCGTGCTGTTTTTGCTCGCCGTCTTTCCCACAGCCACCGCGTTTTTGCCGTTTGCAGCATTCCTTGGCGCTCTTTTCGCGTCGCTGCTCATTTATGCCGTCGCGGCAAAAAGCGGTGCTTCCCGCACAACGATCACCCTCGCGGGCGTGGCCTTAAGCAGTGTTTTCACCGCCGGCAGCAACGCCATAAAGACCTTTTTCCCGGATACCATCTATAATTCCAGCTCCTTTTTCATCGGCGGATTTTCCGGCATCGCGTACCAAAATCTCACCCCTGCGTGGATTGCCATCCTGCTTGGTCTGCTCCTTGCCGTGCTGTTTTCCGGCGAAATGGACGTTCTCTCCCTCGGCGATGAGACCGCGCAGTCGCTCGGCATGCGTGTGCAAGGAACACGCTTTCTCCTGCTCATGACGGCCAGCCTGCTTGCAGGCGGCGCAGTCAGCTTTTCGGGGCTTCTCGGCTTCGTGGGGCTCATCGTACCGCACATCCTGCGCCACTTCATCGGCGCGCGCCACCGCATCTTAGTGCCGCTTTCGGCCCTCTTCGGCGCGTCATTCGTCTTATTGTGCGATACCCTCAGCCGCACGCTGTTTTCCCCGTATGAGATTCCCGTCGGCATCGTGCTGTCGCTGCTCGGCGGCCCGTTCTTCCTTTTCCTCATCGTGCGCAAAAAAGGAGGAAAACTCGAATGAGCCAAACCTTTTCCACCGCCCTTAAATTCACCGACCTCTGCGTCACCCTAAATCACACCGCAATTTTACGCGGCGTTTCGGGCACGCTCCGCCGCGGCGAAGTCACCGGCATCCTCGGCCCAAACGGCTGCGGCAAAACCACGCTCCTGCGCGCACTCTGCCGTCTGATCAAAACGGATTCCGGCAGCATCACCCTGTGCAACGGTGCCGCGGAAACCGATATTGCCGACCTCGCCCCCAAGGCCCTCGCGCAGCACATCTCGTTCCTGCCGCAGCAAAGTGCCGTGCCGGACATCACCGCCAAAACGCTCGTCTCCCACGGGCGCTACCCCTACCTCGGCTTTTCGCGCACGCTGTCTAATGAAGACCGCGCCGTCATTCAAAACGCGCTCGAGACCGCCGGTGTGCTGGATTTTGCCGACCGCCGCCTGCCCACGCTTTCGGGCGGCGAACGCCAGCGCGTGTTCCTCGCCATGCTCCTTGCGCAAAACACCGACGTCGTCCTGCTCGACGAACCCACCACCTACCTCGATGCGCACCACAAGTTCGAGCTCATGGCGCTTTTAGACCACCTGCGGCAGCAAAATAAAGCCGTCACCATCGTCCTGCACGAGCTCCCCCTCGCGTTTAAGTTCTGTGACCGCCTGCTTCTCATGGAAAACGGTAAAATCATCCAAAGCGGCACGCCAAAAGAGCTATTAAAAACAGACCTTATTGAGCGTCTTTTCGGCGTCTCCCTCACCCCCGTTACGCTCGATAGTGAAACCGAATACGTCGAGCGCAAAATTCACGGTTGACATTTCGCGCTTTTGCGTGTACAATAAGACCACAAGCTAAAGTACTTTTGTGACTGACGGAATACAAGATGGGGACATCGTGGAGCAAAAGTATGAAAATGAGCCGACCGTCTGGGCAGTGTTTTGAAAGCACTGCCCTGTTTTTATGTCAGCAGCTTCCAAAACAAGGAAATTTGCACGGCAAAACGCCGGAAAGGAATGGGAAATTATGAACGCTTGGAGAGATTTTAAAGGCGGTAAGTGGCAGGACCGCATCGATGTCCGCGACTTCATCCAGAAAAACTACACCCCCTACACGGGCGACGAAAGCTTTTTGCAGCCCCCGACCGCGCGCACTGAAAAAATGCTCGAAAAGTACGAGGCTCTCTGCCGCGCCGAGCAGCAAAACGGCGGCGTTTTGAACATCGATACCGAAACCGTCATCACCGCCACGTCTTTCGGCCCCGGCTATCTTGATAAGGAAAACGAGATCATCGTCGGCCTCCAGACTGATGAGCCGTTAAAGCGCGCTTGCAACCCGTTCGGCGGCATGCGCATGGTGCGCTCCGCCTGCGAAGCCTACGGCTACAAGGTCTCCGATAAAATTGAAGAGGAGTTTAAATACCACAAGACCCACAACGACGGCGTGTTCTCTGCCTATACGGATGACGTGCGCGCCGCACGCCACGCCGGCATCATCACCGGCCTGCCGGATGCCTACGGTCGCGGCCGCATCATCGGCGATTACCGCCGCGTCCCGCTCTACGGCGTGAACCGCTTAATTCTCCAGAAGCAAAAAGATAAAGCCGACCTCGGCAAAAATCCCCTCACGGCCGATACCATCCGCCTCTCCGAAGAAGTCACCGACCAGATCACCGCGCTCAAGGACATGATCAAAATGGCCGCCATGTACGGCTATGACATCACCCGCCCGGCAGAAAACGCCCGCGAAGCCGTGCAGTGGCTCTACTTCGCGTACCTCGCCGCCATCAAGGAGCAGAACGGCGCCGCGATGAGCCTCGGCCGCACCTCCACATTCCTCGATATCTACTTCGAGCGCGACCTCAAAGAAGGCGTACTCAATGAAAGCGGCGCACAGGAGATCATGGACGATTTCGTCTTAAAGCTCCGCATGGCGCGCCACCTGCGCACGCCCGAATACAACGAGCTCTTCGGCGGCGACCCCATGTGGATCACCGAGTCCCTCGGCGGCACCGGCGAGGACGGCCGCACGCTTGTCACCAAAAACAGCTACCGCATGCTCCACACGCTCTATAACCTCCACCCGTCCCCGGAGCCGAACCTCACCGTGCTGTGGTCAAAGCACCTCCCGGAAAACTGGAAGCGCTTCGTCGCCAAGGTCTCCTGTGATACCGACGCCATCCAGTACGAAAGCGACACCGTCATGCGCCCCGCATTCGGCGATGATTACGCCATCGCCTGCTGCGTTTCCGCCATGCGCGTCGGCAAGGATATGCAGTTCTTCGGCGCGAGAGCGAACCTTGCAAAGCTCGTCCTGCTCGCCATCAACGGCGGCATGGACGAAGTCAAAAAGACCCGCGTCGCGCCCGAAATGCCTGTTTGGCCGGACGAATACGTCGATTTCGACGGCCTCCTCAACCGCCTCGATTTCTACCGCGATTGGCTCGCAAAAACTTACGTCGATGCCATGAACACCATCCACTACATGCACGACAAATACGCCTACGAAAAGAGCCAGATGGCGCTGCACGATACGAACGTCCGCCGCCTGATGGCCTTCGGCATCGCCGGTATGAGCTGCATGGCAGACTCCCTCTCCGCCATCAAATACGCCAAGGTGCGCTGCATCCGCGACCCCGAGACCGGCCTCGTCACCGATTTCGAGACCGAGGGCGAGTTCCCGTGCTTCGGCAACGACGACCCGCGCGTCGATTCCATCGCCTGCGAGCAGGTGCGCCGCTTCTACGACGCCCTGCGCGAATACCCGCTCTACCGCGGCGCGCAGCACACGCTGTCCATTTTGACCATCACCTCCAACGTCATGTACGGCAAAAAGACCGGCAACACGCCGGACGGCCGCAAGCTCGGCGAGCCGCTCGCTCCGGGCGCAAACCCCATGAGCGGCCGCGATAAATCCGGCGCGCTCGCAGAGCTCAATTCCGTCGCACGCCTCTCCTACGATTATTGCCGCGACGGCATCTCGAACACGTTCTCCATCATCCCGGAGGCCCTCGGCAAAACGGAAGAGGACCGCATCACAAATCTCGTCCAGCTCCTTTCCGGCTACTTCATTCAGGGCGCGCATCACCTCAATGTCAACGTCATGAACCGCGAAACGCTCATCGATGCCTACCACAACCCGGAAAAATACCCGAACCTCACCATCCGCGTTTCCGGCTACGCCGTCAACTTCCACCGCCTCTCCAAAGAGCAGCAGCGCGAGGTCATCTCCCGCACGTTCCACGAGGCGATCTGATGGAAGGCCGCGTCAGCTCCGTGCAGTCCATGGGCGCGGTAGACGGCCCCGGCCTGCGCTACGTCGTCTTTCTGCAGGGCTGCCCGCTGCGCTGCGCCTACTGCCATAACCCCGAAACGTGGGAAATATCCGGCGGCACGCCCCGCACCGCAGAAGACCTCTGCGAAACGATTTTACGCTACCGCCCCTATTTCGGCGAGACGGGCGGCGTCACCGTCTCGGGCGGCGAGCCTCTTCTGCAGCCCGAGTTTGTCGCGGAGTTATTCCAGTGCCTGCACGCGCACAACATCCACACCGCGCTCGACACCTCCGGCGCAGGCGACCTCACCCGCGCCGAGCAAGTTTTAAAGCACACCGACCTCGTTTTGTGCGACATCAAGTTTCCCACAGACGCGCAGTACAAAGCCCACTGCGGCGGCTCCCTGCAGCACACGGCCGACTTCATGCGTCTCACGGAATCGATGCACATCCCGCTCTGGGTACGCCACGTCGTCGCCCCCGGCCTTTCCGATACGGTCGAGAGTCTCCGCGCCGTCAAAGCGCTCGCAGAGTCGTTCTCCAACTTAGAGAAGATCGAGTGGCTGCCGTTTAAAAACATCTGCGCCGCAAAATACAAGGCGCTCCACATCCCATTCCCCATGGGCGACGCCCCCTCGTTCTCGCAAAGCCACGTCGAAGCGCTCCTTTCTGATCTTTAACACACAAAAAGGCTGTCCCGCACACCGCAGGGCAGCCTTTTCCTTTTTTAAAACCATTTCTGTTTTGATATACATTTATATAATTTTTGAGAAATTCACAATTTTAGTCGTCACAGCAGCGCGTTTTTATGCTATAATAAAAGTGATTTTTGTTCAACCACCCCACAACACATAAGAAAGGTCGTGAGGCATCGATTGAAGCTAAGACAAATTCTCTCTGAAAAGTGGAAGGAAGCGCTCAGGGCTGTCCTTCCCATCATCGCCATCGTGCTGGCGCTCTCATTCACCATCGCGCCCCTCTCACCAAGCGTGCTGCTGTGCTTTTTAATGGGCGCCGTGCTCATTTTGGTCGGCATGATGTTCTTCACCACCGGCGCAGAAACCGCCATGACCCCCATGGGCGAGCGCATCGGCACCGCCATGACAAAAACGAAAAAGCTCGGCGTCGTCATCACACTTTCGTTTTTGCTCGGCTTTATCATCACGGTCTCGGAGCCGGACTTATAGGTGCTCGCATCGCAGGTGCCGTCCGTACCGAATTTAATTCTCATTCTATCCGTCGCATGCGGTGTCGGCGTGTTTCTCGTCGTGTCGCTTCTGCGCATGCTGTTTTCTATCGCGCTGCCGCCGCTGCTTGTCGGATGCTACGCCGTCGTGTTTCTTCTGGCGTTCTTTGTCCCGCCGGAGTTTCTCGCCGTCGCGTTCGATTCAGGCGGCGTGACGACCGGCCCCATGACCGCGGCGTTTCTGCTTCCCCTCGCACAGGGCGCGTGCACGGCCGTCGGCGGCAACATGGTCACAGATGCCTTCGGTGTCGTTGCCATGGTCGCCATGACGCCGCTCATCACCATTCAGGTCATGGGCCTCGCGGCAAAGCTCATGCAGCGCCGTAAAACGGAGACCGCCGCCCCCGCCGCATTCGCCGATATGGACGAAAACGCGATCATCGAACTGTAAAGGAGGGCGTTTATGGGCGACAATTTATACTGGATGATTACCGTTACAGACCGCAACCAAAGCCAGAAATTTCTGTCATTTTATAAAACCTATGGGATCGAGGTCGTGCTCAGCACGCTCGGCAAAGGCACCGCCGTGTCCGAAATTCTAAACGATTTCGGACTTGAAGCCACGCAAAAAGCCGTGCTGCTTTCCGTTGTCACCGGCAAGGTCTGGAGTGCCGTGCAAAAGGGGCTGCAGACCATCATGCTCATCGATATTCCCGGCACCGGCATCGCGTTCACCATGCCGCTCAGCAGTATCGGCGGCAAACGTCAGCTGGAGTTTTTAACGAACGGTCAGCCGTTTCAGAAAGGAGAGGAAAGCGTCTTGAAAGATACCAAATACGAGCTTCTGGTCGTCATTGCAAACCAGGGCTATACCGAGCAGATTATGGCCGCAGCGCGCCGCGAAAACGCAGGCGGCGGCACCGTTATCCACGCGAAGGGCACCGGCATGGAGGGCGCGGAAAAGTTTCTCGGCGTTTCCCTCGCCAGTGAAAAAGAGCTTGTGCTCATCGTCGTAAAGCACGCGGATAAAAACAACGTCATGACTGCCATTATGCAGGAAGCCGGGCTTGAGACCAAAGCGAAAGCCATCGTCTTTTCCCTGCCCGTCACCGGAACTGCCGGCCTTAGATTACAGGACTTAAACGAAGAAAACACATAAAACAACGACCGCAACAAAATACCCGTACATAACAAAATCACCCTCGCCGGAGGAAAACCGCGAAGGTGATTTTTGTCATTCTATTATTATGTTGGCAAAGAGAATATCTGATTGATCAAATCAGCCCTTAACAGCGCCGATCGTGATGCCCTTAACGAAGTACTTCTGGAAGAACGGATAAACGATGAGTACCGGCAGAACACCGACAACGGCGATTGCCATCTTGATGCCCGTGCTCGGCATGTTCGCCGTAATCTCAGCCGCAGCCGCAGCATCCATACCGCTCTTCAGCGCCTGCACGTCTCGTAGCATGTCATTCAAAAGAACTTGTATACTGTAAAGGCTCTTGTTCTGCTGGAGATAGTAGAGACCGTTTTTCCAATCGTTCCAGTAGGAAAGACCGATAAGCAGTGTCATCGTTGCAACCATCGGAACGCTCATCGGCAGAACGATCGTCAGCAGGATTCTGAACTCGCCCGCACCGTCAATGCGCGCCGCTTCAATAACAGCTTCCGGGATGTTCGTGGAGAAGTACGTGCGCATCATGATCACGTAGAACGCGTTGACCACGAGGGACGGAATGATGAGCGCCCAAATCGTGTTGCTCACCTTGATGTAACGGGTGTACATGATGTACGTCGGCACAAGACCGCCGGAGAACAGCATCGTGAAGAACACGTAAAACGCAAGACCGTTGCGGCCCGGCAGGTCGCGGCGGGAAAGCGGGTAAGCCATGAGGATTGTCATGGAAAGGCCGCACACCGTACCCACAACTGTGGAGAGGATTGTGATGCCGTACGCGGAGATAATCTTGTTGCTGCTCTTAAACATGTACTGGTAAGCATTCAGACTGAGTGCCTTCGGGAACAGCGTGTAGCCGTTGCGGATCAATTCCTGCTCGTCCGTAATGGAGGACACGATGAGCAGAAGGAACGGGAAGATGCAGCACAGGGAAAGGATGATCATCACAATGTGTGCGCCGACCTGAAACCCTTTGTTTTTTTCGACCATGGTGTTTCTCTCTCCCTTCCTTAGAACAGTGCGTTCTCTTCGCCGCCGATTTTCTTAACGGCAAGGTTTGCGCACAGGACCAGTATAAAGCCGACAACACTCTGGTAAACGCCTGCTGCGGAAGATCTGCCGTAATCGTTCAGCGTGATGAGTGCGCGGTAAACGTACGTATCAATCGTGCTCGTAATGTCGAGCAGCGGGCCGGAATCCATCGGCACCTGATAGAACAGACCGAAATCGGAATAGAAAATCTTGCCGATAGACATCAGTGTCAGCGTGATGATGGTGGGCAGAAGGCTCGGCAGCGTAACGTGAAGGATCTGCTGCCAGCGGTTTGCGCCGTCGATGACCGCCGCCTCATAGTAGCCGTGGTCAATGCCGACGAGCGTTGCATAATAGAGAATGCAGTCGTAGCCAAACACCTTCCAGATATGTACGATGACCAAAATGAACGGCCAGTACTTCGGCTCTGTATACCAGGAAATCGGATTAATGCCAAGTGCCTTAAAGATCGTGTTGTTGATAAAGCCGGATTCAGAGCTCAGCATTGCGAACACCAGATAGCTGACCACAACGATGGAGATCAGGTACGGCATCAGGATGATGGTCTGGTACACCTGCTTGAACAGCTTGCTCGTAATCTCGTTTAAGAGAATCGCGATTGTAATGGCAATCACGGTGCCCAGCACGATAAAGCACAGGTTATAAAGCAGTGTGTTGCGCGTAATGTTGAAAGCGTCCTTCGTTTTAAAAAGGTAGGTGAAGTTGCTGAAACCCACCCAGTCACTTGCAAGGATGCCCTTACGCCAGTTGACCTTCTTGAAGGCGATGATCAGACCGCTCATCGGGATATACTTATCCATGAGCAGATACAGGGCGCCCGGAAGGAACATCAGATACAGCGGGATGCAGCGGTAAAAGCGCAGCCACTTATTCGGTTTTGCCGAGCGCACTTTCATTTCTTTTTCCAGTGCGGCAGATTTATTCGGCATAATTAGAAACCCCTTTCAATCTGTTTTCGTCCTGCTCCGTTGAAATTTTCCAAAAGAACATGGGCATGTACAGAAGGGTCATCTCTCTGTACACGCCCATGCCCTTTTCCCTTTCGGGAAAAAGACACGGATTTTCACAAGGAAGCTGAAACGAATCTCGCTCCAGCTTCTTTAAGTCTAATTGTGAAGTAAATTACTTCTGCTCAGCCAGCCAAGCGTCGAGCTGTGCCTGCTTCTCTTCGATGATCGTATCGATGCCGGCATCCTTCAGCTCAGAGTTGAACTGCGGGAGAGTCGTCTCCGGGTCAAGAGCGCCGCAAACGAGTGCCTTGTGGTACTTGTTAACAACGTTCGTGCAAGCGGTGATCTCGTTCGCAACCTGCGTTGCGTCGAAGGAGAAGCCGAATGCTGCGGACTTCTGAGACTCTTCATTGAAGGCCTTCGTTGCATCCCAGTAATCAGCCGGGAGATCGGTACCCCAGATGTCGCCGATGAACTGGTTCGGCATCAGCCAAGTACCGGACTTTCTGTAAGTGGTGGTCGTTGCATCAAGACCGTCCGGATAGTAGATTCTGTCCTGACCGTTCGTAACAGCGCCTTCTTCAATTACTTCGTAGTGAACGCCCTCAATACCGTACATGTAGAGGTTGCTCAGCTCCGGGTTGCTGTAAAGCTCGTTCAGAGTCTTCATAGCAGCTTCCGGATGCTCGCAGCTGCCTGCGATGGACCACAGAGCCATGGTAACACGGTCGGTGGAAGCCAGTGCCGGAATCAGCTCAACCGTGCCGATCGGGCTCTGGAGGTTCGCGTTGTTCTCTTCTGCATAGTACGGCTTCAGGTTAACGAAGCTGCCGAATGCAGTGCCTGCGTCCATCAGAGTGGTTGCAGTCTCGGTGGTGTTCACAGCGTCAGCCTGAATGAGGCCTTCCTGCATCCAGTTGTACATCGTGGTAACGAGGTTCTTGTACTGCTCGGTCTCGTAGAGGTTCACAACGGTGGTGTCCGTAGCCATGTCGGAGAGAACACCGAGGTTAACCATCTCGTCGCCCAGAGAGTCCCAACCCCAGTTACGGATGTTTTCGCCGGCGGAAACAGCTACCGGCCAGCAGTTCTCTTCGTTTTCCTTAATGGTAACGAGAACATCGTGGAGGTCTTCGAGGGTCTTAACGGAATCCATGTCGAGGTTGTACTTCTCAGCAAGGTCCAGTCTGTACTCAAAGCCCTGGGAAGCTGCAAGGTCACGGCCCTGCGTGAGGCCGAACAGCTCGCCGCCTACGCGACCGCAGTTGATGTTGTCCCAACCGAGCTGCTCAATGATGCCCTGGCCATACTCCTCGATGAGGTCGTCCATCGGATAGAGCTGACCGGAATCAGCGCAAGCCGTGTAGTTGACCATGTAAACCGGGAGAAGGTCAACGCCTTCGCCGGAGGAAAGCATCAGGGAGATCTGGTCAGCATAGCTGCTGTACGGGAGGAAGGAAAGCTTAACATTCACGTTGAACTTCTCTTCGAGGATCTTGTCCATTGCTTCCTCAACCTGTGCGATACCGGATTCTTCTTTACCGGATGACATCGTCACGATGTTGAGAGTTACGAGTTCGGATTCTTTCAGATCTTCTGCTTCGGAAGAGGCATCGCTGCTATCAGCTGCAGCGCTGTCAGAAGCGGAAGATTCGGAAGATGTGCCGGAGTCTGCGGTGGAGCTGGAAGAACCGCCGTTGCCGCAAGCTGCCAGGGAGAGGGTCAGCGCTGCTGCCATGAGCATTGCTACAAGTCTCTTTGCCATTTTCTTACTTCCTTTCATACTTTTCGACCCGCGATAAATTTATTTTTAGCCTTCGCGGTCAAATTACACATATATAGTAACAGAAAATCCGCATCTTTTCTGCAAATTTCGTGACATCTCCTATTCAAAATGTGACATGTTCGTGAAGACTTTGCAGGATGCTTTTTGCAATCCTGCATATCGATACTCTATATCGATAAAAAAAGAGGAAAACCCATATGGGTTTTCCTCTCTTAAATGCAAGATATATTTTCTGTCTTTCACCCGTTTACACGGATTTTACATTTTGTGACAGTTTTACAACAGTTTACCGAAAGAACACGCGCTTTACAGCTTAGACCGCCGCTTTGCCGCACGGTATTCCACCGGCGACATGCCCGTGTATTTCTTAAAAACCTGCGAAAAATACGAGAAATTCGAGTACCCCACCTTCGTCGCAATGAGGCTCACCGGGATGTTCGTGTCACTCAGCAAAGACTGTGCCGCGCGCATCTTCTCCGTCACAATATAATCATTTAAAGAGGCGCCCGTTTCCTTTTTAAATAAGCGGGAAAGATATTCCGGGTTCAAATAGATTGCGTCCGCAATCTCCGCGCGGCTTAAATCCTTGTCGATGTTTCGCCGGATATACGTCATCGCGCGCTGTATCGGTGTCTGCTCCGTCTTGTCCGGCTCCTTCTCCGCACTTTCGTCCTCGCCACGGTACTTCGCATAAGCATTGTACCGCCTTTGGTTTTCCGCTTCACGCACTTTTCCGGCCGCGCGCTCCACCGCCGCCTCAATCTCCGCATACGGCGCAGGCTGCAAAATGTAGTCAAAGCTGCCAAGCTTCACAGCCTCCTGCGCATATTCAAATTCCGCATGCGCAGAAAGGAATATGCACACCACGCCGGAAAACCGCTCCTGCACCCAGCGCAGCAAGGCAAAGCCGTTTGTCGGCGGCATTTCAATGTCGCACAGCAGCACGTCTATACGCTCGCGCTCAAAAATGCCCTGCGCCTCCTTCACGCTGTACGCCGTAAACACCTGCTCCACGGGTATTTTTTTCCAGTTCACGCCGGTCACCATGCTTTCCACGACCTCCGGCTGGTCATCTACGATCAATACGTTCATCCGTTAAAAGCCTCCTCTCCGTTCAGCTCGTCCCCCGCGCTCAGCATCTCGCGGTCTATCGGGATCAATATCTCAGACACACTGCCCATGTGCTCGCCCATATCCTGGTTAAAAAACGCATACAAAGCGCTGTCGCCGTAAATCAGCTGCAAACGCTTTTTCACGTTGTTGATGCCCACGTGGTTCTGTGCGTACAGCGGCCCGTCCGGGTCGTTGATCTCCGCAATCACGTCCTCCGGGAACCCGCCGCCGTTGTCGGTCACCGTCAGGTCAGCAAACGTGTCCGCGCCGCTGCGCAGCACCGCCGCCTTTACCTCGATCTCCAAAACGTAATCCGGCGAGTACACGTGCTTCACGCAGTTCTCCACAAAGCTCTGCAAGGAAAGCGGCGGGATCGGCAGCTCTTTTAACCGCGGGTCAATGTCAAACCGGCACACCGGCGGGTACTGCGAAGACCCCCGCTGCATCTCAATATAATTTTCAATGTGGTCCAATTCGCGCGAAAGCGGCACAAGCTCCATGCTGTCCGTAAAAATGTACCGAATATGCTTTGAAATTTCCAAGATCATCTTCTGTATGCGGTCATATTTGCCCGCTTCCGCCAGCGCATATAAGCTTTTGAGGCAATTTAAGAAGAAATGCGGGCGAATCTGCAGCTGCATGTAGCGCAGCTCCGCCTTCTGCGTCTCAATCTCGTGCTCGTAAGATTCGATCTTGAGGTCTTTAATCTGCGTCATCATCGTGTTGAACGTCTCGTTCACCTCGTTGAATTCGCGTATGTTCGTCTTGCCCTCAGCCTTCGCCTCCAGATTGCCGGCGCGGATATGCTCCATAACACTGCGCAGCCCCTCCACCGGCTTCGAGATGGAGTTCGTCAGCCGCCACTGAATGACCGGAATCAGCACCAGCGCCAGTAAAGAGAGTACCAGCAGCGCCGCCTGCAAGCCATCGAGCGAGCCGAAATACCCGCTTTCGTTTACGGCAAGGATCGTCCTGCAATCCGTACCCGCCAAATCGCGGCCCACGATCATATACCGCTGCTTCCCGCCCGAAATAAAGTAGTTCTCATAGTCGCCGTTCAAATTGATCCCGTTTTCCTCCACAAAATCGACAGAGGTCAGCGGCTCGTTGTTTTTGTCGGAAAACAACATCACCGCGTCGGTATCAATCTGCATGTAGCGCGCGTCCGCCAGCGCCGCCAACGGCACCATCGCCACAAGATATGTGCCGCGCCCGCCGTAAAAGCGGAATAAATACGCCTTGCCGCCGATCTCCGCGTGCCGCCACTGCATATTGTACGAATACGTGTTGTTCTCCACCGCGTCGCGCACAAAAGCGCGCAGCCGCTCCTTCTGCGCGTAGGAGATAGAATCGTCAAAAATATCGCGCTCGGCATCGCTCGGCGCACTGTAAATGAAAAACGCGCCCACATCACCGTATGCCGGCAGCGCCGTTTTCAACTGCGTAATGAGCGTATAGCTTGCAAGATACGCCTTTAAGGGGGTTTTCTCACCGCCCGACAGCGTGCGGTAATCGTCGCTCACCGTCAACCCGGTGAGAAAATCGTTCACAGAGTTGAGCTGCTCCTCCAGGCGCCCCGCCCGGTAATCCATCGTGCGCATGTTGGAATCCGCAATTTTCCTGTTAAATGCCTGCGTGGAATACAGGTTGCTGAACAAAAGCAGCGCGATCAGCGGCAGCGTGACGCTCAATACAGCCGTCATCAGTTTTCGCCTGAACGAGACTTCTTTCTTCACACTTTTCATGCCGCGCGATCCTTTCATCTATTATAGTATAGAACGATGATACAATATCATAGCAGATTTTAAAGCATTTCGCAAGTTAAAATCCGAAGGAACCGTGTGATTGAAATAAACGTCCTTTCGTGATATACTGAAACTATATCAACGGAAAAGACGGGAAACAGGCACGTTTCCCGCAGAAAGGTCGTTCAGATGACGGAACATAACGCCACTTCTCTCAGCGCAAGCCTTGTGAACCGTAAGGTCTACACCGTGTGCTACACCGGGCTCGATACGCTGTCTTCGTTTCACGATGCCCTTTATGAAGCGCGCCGCAGCTATTTCGGATCCGGCAAAACCGTACATATCCGCGCCCGCGGCATTTTCGACGGACTTTCCGGCGAGGTGCACGGCAAGCTCTCCCGCCGCACTATAAAATGGAAAAAACGCGCAGGCAAAACTACGCTCGAAGCCGCATTCACAAACGGCGGTCAGCGCGGCATCGCGTTTTATAACGCCTACGGCGCATTGCGCGCCCGCGTGTACTACGACGGTGAAATGCAGTGGATGCGTACGGAGTATTTCTCTCCCGATGACGACCGCCGCGCGCGCATTACCTTTAAGCCGGACGACCACCGCGACGCCGTCATCCGCTTCGATTATAACGATTCCACCGGCAAAACGAAAGAAACCGTGCTGTTTCCCGTGCCGTATGCGTTCCAAACCGCCGAGCAGAGTTTGCAAAACGCCCAGTTCGGCGACCGCCTTCTGCTCGTCGCCGATGAGCGCGGCGAATACGCCTACTGCCCGCGTGAAGAGCAGCAGCGCCGCATCAAATTTCTGAAACAAAATAAAAACGCTTCCGTCATGCTCTCCATGGGCTGGGCGGTCAAGGACGGCGACGTGCCCGAAACGACCGAGCCGGAAGCCGAGCTGCCCGTTTTCGAGAACCTCACCGAGCCCGCCCTCGTCGATTTCCTGAGCGACCCCACCGAAATGGCCGCAGCGCCCGCCGAGGAAGAGCCCATCCCCGAAGAACCAGCCCCCGAGGAATCCGCTCCCGAAGAAGCCACCCCCGCAGAGCCCGCGCCGGAAGAAACACCAAATTCCGAACCAGAAGCAGAGCCCGCACCCGTCGAGCCGGAAACCGAGGAAGCCCCTGACGAATCCCCCACCGAGGACACCCCCGCGCCCGAAATCTTTCCCGAGCCGGAAATCAAGCCCGAAGAGGTCATTCCGGAAGAACCCGCCTCCAAAACCGAACCGGAAGCGCCCAAAGACGAGCCCGCCCCCGGCATCACGCCGGAAGAGCTCCAGCAGGCACGCGCTTTGCTCGATAAGCTCCTGCCCGCAAAGGAAGCCGAAAAAGCGAACGAACCCGATCCCGAGACCGGCATCACGCTCATTCGCAACGGCACGCCGCTGCACTACACCGGCGACCTTTCCGAGGACGGCAAGCGCGAAGGCTTCGGCCGCACCGTAAACGACAACGGCATCACGCTCTACGAGGGCGAGTATAAAAACGACCTGCGCGAGGGCTTTGGCGTGCATCACTACCGCAGCGGTGCCGTCTCCTACATCGGCGATTTCAAAGGCGATAAGCGCGAGGGCTTCGGCGTTTCGTTCCGAGAAAGCGACCACGCGCTGCACATTTCCCACTGGCAAAACGGCAAGCCGCAGGGCATGGCGACGATTTTTGATAAAAACGGCGATCTCATTTATAACGGCCAAATCATCGACGGCCAAAAGCAGGGCGCAGGCGTCTCCGTCGACCCCGAAACGCACTGCGTGTTCGTCGAAAAATACGAAAACAACGAAAAAACCGGTGAGGGCACGCTGTTCGATGCCGACGGCAATCTCATCTATTCCGGCGGCTGGCAAAACGGCAAGCGGCAAGGCCACGGCACGGAGTTCGACAAAAACGGCAATGTCGTCTACACCGGCGAGTGGAAAAACGACCGCTACGAAAATGGCATTTTGTACCGCCACGTGCAGAACGAGGACAAAGCGTAATGGACCGCATTGAACTGCACGACGTGGAATACGGCGACTGCACCGTCCTCGTTGGGCAAAACCGGCAGATTTTAATGGTGGATTGCGGCTCCGTCAGCCGCTACGCCCGCCGCGGTGAAGAAGAGATTGACCGCCGTTTTAACGAAATTTTCAGCCGCTATGCGCCCGCCGCCCAGCGCCAGTTTCTGCTCACGCACTACCACCGCGACCACATGAGCGGCTTTTTAAAGCAAGTCAAAAGGGATCCCGGCTACTTTGACCGCGTATACCTCCCCGCCCTCCCGTGCGATAAGCGCGGCGTAAATCCCGTTTTGGAGTTCGCCGTGTTCGCGCATTTTTTCGCCGTGCCGCAAAGTGACTTCGCGCAGGTGAACACCACCTGCTTGCGTATTTTCGACGCGCTCAATGATTCTGTCGGCGCAGACCGCATTTTCACGCTCGGCGGCGGCGACATCTTCACATTCGACGGCGCGTTTTACGAGGTGCTCTCCCCCGCGCGTAACGAGCCCTTCCCGTTCGATGCCATCCTGACGGAAGCCGTCGAAAGCCTCAATATCTGCCTCTCTTCCCCGTTTCACACCGGGCGCGAAACGGAGTTTTTGGAGACGAAGGATGCGTTCGTTAGGCTCTACATGCAGTGTCAAACGGCCTTCGCGCCGTCCGACCGCGCCACGCCCGGCAGACGGCGCATCCTGCTTGATTCTCTCCGCGACCTCTTAGGCCGCATGGAGGATATGCGCAGCAACCTCGCCCATTCCCCCGCCGCGCCTGATATTCAGGACATTTTAAATCAATCCGTCGTGCGCAACGTCTACACCGAAACGCAGAACGACCTCTCCCTCGTCTTTCACAACCGCCGAAGCCGCGGCCCGTCGAACCTCGATATTCTAATGACCGGCGACGTGTCCGATGAAGTGCTGCGCCGCATCTCCGGGAAGCTGTTTGACGGCTACTATATCGTCAAAGCGCCGCACCACGGCACAGAAAGCCACTTTTCAAACGTTATCGGCGACCTCGCCGTTGCGCACCTGCTCATCTCCAACGGTGATTACCACGCGGGCGGCGAAATTTCCCAGCGCTACATCGATATGGAGTGCATCAAGCACTGCACAAACGCCGGGGCATGTCGCTGGCGCGACATCGCGGGCGGGTGCTGCAACCGGCTGCAACGGTGCTACGAGCAGCCCGCTTCCGGCTCCCTGACGCTCAAATGCGCCGCAGCCGCCGGCGAGCGCCGCACGCCATGCAACATCTATGTATTCGGCCACAGCGGCGTTTTGGGCTGCCACTGCGACCGCGGGTAGTTACTTCAACATGTTCTCTACGCCGTCAATAAGCTGCCCCACCGTGTGCACGGCCTTGGCGGTGCTGCGGCGCATCTCTTTTGTGCGCGCCTTGGCGGATTTCTTCCCGCCGTTCATCATCGCGGACGAAACGGCAGCCACGGCAGCGCCTGCGGCAATGCCGAGACCCACGCCCTTCACAACGTTCATGCTCTGCTTATACATGGCATCAAACCTCCAGATCCAGATTGCGGCTTTTAAAACATACAAAACAGCCGTCACGTTTAGTTTCCCCCTTTTTACAAAAACATACATCATTCTTCCCGAAAGGACTTTGACAGCAATGATTTTGAATATCGTTATGGTCGAGCCGGAGATCCCCCAAAACGCCGGCAACGTCGCGCGCACCTGCGCCGCCACGGGCGCAAGGCTGCACCTTGTGGGCCCCATGGGCTTTAAGATCGACGACAAAAAGCTAAAGCGCGCCGGTCTCGATTACTGGCATTTGCTCGACATCACCTATTATGACTCGCTCGACGAGTTTTTTGCAAAAAACAGCGGCGAATTTTTCTTTTTCTCCACAAAATCCGTCCATAAGCACACGGATATACAGTATCCCGATAATTGCTACCTCTTCTTCGGCAAAGAGACAGCCGGCCTGCCGGAAGACCTGCTTTTCAAAAACAAAGACCGCTGCGTGCGCATCCCCATGATTTCGGAAGCGCGCAGCTTAAACCTCTCCAACAGCATCGCCATCGGCGTTTACGAAGTCCTGCGCCAGTGGGATTTTCCCGCGCTTTCCGAAGCCGGTCGCCTGCGCGGCTACGACTGGGACGCGGCAGACGCGAACGGTGCGAAATAAAAACCCGTACAAAATCGCAAAAATGAAAAATTTGCGCTAAAAAGTGTGCAATTTGCGCGTTATCTCTTGAAATCATCTTCCGTTTGGTATAAAATAAATTTCGTAGGCGGTGTTGTCCGCCAACCAAACGTATAACCGTAACTCAATATATTTCTTAAAGGAGTGTACGAAAATGAACTACCTCAACAAGAAAACCGTAGAAGACATCGACGTTGCCGGTAAGCACGTTCTTGTCCGCTGCGATTTCAACGTCCCGATGAAGGACGGTGTCATCACGGACACGAAGCGCATCGTCGGTGCGCTGCCCACCATTAAGTATCTCGTAGACCACAACGCAAAGGTCATCCTCTGCTCCCACATGGGTCGCCCGCACAACATCTTCAACGACGTTGTAAAGCTCGACAAGAAGGAGAAGAAGAAGATCGACGCTATGCCGGAGGCAGAGCAGGCCGAAGCGACCGCTAAGGCACTCGAAGCTGCTAAGGGCGACGTGAAGAAGTTCTCCCTGGCTCCGGTCGCAGCAGAGCTCTCCAAGCTCCTCGGCAAGGAAGTCATCATGGCAAAAGACGTTGTCGGCCCGGACGCTAAGGCTAAGGCTGCAGCTCTGAAGGACGGCGAAGTCCTCATGCTCGAGAACGTTCGCTTCCACGCAGAAGAGACGAAGAACGACCCGGATTTCGCTAAAGCACTCGCTTCCATGGCTGAGATCTATGTCAACGATGCATTCGGCACCGCACACCGTGCACATGCTTCCACCGCCGGCGTTGCAGATTACCTCCCGGCTGTCTGCGGCTACCTCATCCAGAAGGAAATCTCCATCATGGGCGGCGCGCTCGAGAACCCGAAGCGTCCGTTCGTTGCTATCCTCGGCGGCGCTAAGGTCTCCGATAAGATCGGCGTCATCAACAACTTGATCGAAAAGGTCGACACGCTCATCATCGGCGGCGGCATGGCTTACACCTTCTTCAAGGCTCTCGGTCACGAGATTGGCACCTCCATCTGCGAGGACGACAAGGTTGAGCTCGCTAAGGAAATGATGGACAAGGCGAAGGCTAAGGGCATCAACTTCCTCATCCCGGTCGATAATGTTGTTGCAACCGAGTACAGTGCAGACTCCGAGTGGAAGATCGTCGATTCCGACGACATTCCGGAAGGCTGGATGGGTCTCGATATCGGCCCGAAGAGCCGTGAGCTGTTCGCAAACGCCGTGAAGAACGCAGGCACCGTTGTTTGGAACGGCCCGATGGGCGTTTCCGAGTGGGAAAACTTCGCAAACGGCACCATCGCGGTTGCAAAGGCAGTTGCAGACAGCAACGCAACCTCCATTATCGGCGGCGGCGACTCCGCTGCGGCTGTTGAGAAGCTCGGCTTCGCGGATAAGATGACGCACATCTCCACGGGCGGCGGCGCTTCTCTCGAATTCCTCGAGGGTCTTGAGCTCCCCGGCATTGCTTGCCTCAACGAGAAATAATTAAAAGCATGAACGGGAGCGGAGCTTGCCTCTGCTCCCGTATTGTTGTCTCAATAAAAACGGTTTTTAACCGACGGAAAGGAATAGAAAATCATGAACAAGGCTGTTAGAAAGGCTGTTATCGCCGGCAACTGGAAAATGAACAAAACCCCTGCGGAGGCAAAGGAACTCATCACCGCCATTGCTCCGCTCGTTAAGGACGCAGGCTGCGACGTTGTCGCTTGCGTGCCGTATGTAGACATCGCAACCGCTATTGAGGCGGCTAAGGGCACCAACATCAAGATCGGCGCAGAGAACTGCCACTGGGCGGTCAGCGGCGCTTTCACCGGCGAGATTTCCGCAGAAATGCTGAAGGCTTGCGGCGTTGAGTATGTCATCACCGGCCACAGCGAGAGAAGAACCTACTTCGGCGACACCGACGTTACGGTTCAGAAGAGAACAAGAGCTGCGCTTGACGCAGGCCTTACCGTCATCGTTTGCGTAGGCGAGTACCTCGAGCAGCGCGAGCAGGGCATCACCGATGAGCTCGTTGCCATGCAGACAAAGATCGCACTCGGCGGCGTAACCGAAGAAGAGCTTAAGCGCATCATCATCGCTTACGAGCCGGTTTGGGCCATCGGCACCGGCAAGACCGCCACGGCAGAGCAGGCAAACGAAGTTTGCGCTGTCATCCGTGCGACCGTCAAGTCCCTCTACGGCGAAAAGGCTGCAGAAGGCATCACCGTTCAGTACGGCGGCTCCATGAACGCAGGCAACGCAGCTGAGCTTCTTGCACAGCCGGACGTTGACGGCGGTCTCATCGGCGGCGCTTCCCTGAAGCCGAACGACTTCGCAGCCATCGTAGACGCAGCCACCAAGGGCTGATTTTTCCACCGAAAGATTTTTTCCAGTTGAAAGGAAAGGCATCTCCACTATGAAAAGACCTGTTGTACTCATGATTCTGGACGGTTTCGGAATTGCTAAAACGGAGGGCAACGCGATTGCCGCCGCTAAGAAGCCGAACCTCGATAAGCTGTTCTCTGAAAACCCGATTACAAAGATCGGCGCTTCCGGCATGGACGTCGGTCTGCCGGACGGCCAGATGGGCAACAGTGAAGTCGGCCACACCAACATCGGCGCAGGCCGCATCGTTTATCAGGAGCTTACCCGCATCACGAAGGCGGTACAGGACGGTTCTTTCTTTGAGAACGAAGCGCTCGTACACGCCATGAATAACGCAAAAGAAAACGGCACCGCGCTGCACCTCATCGGCCTGCTTTCCAACGGCGGCGTGCACAGCCACAACCAGCACCTCTACGGTCTGCTGGAAATGGCGAAAAAGATGGGCGTTGAAAACGTCTATGTTCACGCCCTGCTCGATGGCCGCGATGTTCCGCCTTCCTCCGGCAAGGACTTCGTCAAGGAGCTCATGGAGAAGATGAAGGAAATCGGCGTCGGCAAGGTTGCAACGGTCATGGGCCGCTACTATGCGATGGACCGCGACAACCGTTGGGAGCGCGTAGAAAAGGCTTACAACGCCATGGTTTGCCGCGAAGGCGAAGAGTTCGCGTGCCCGGTTTGCGCTGTATCGAAATCCTATGAAAACGAAGTCACGGACGAGTTCGTCGTGCCGTGCGTCATCAAGGGCGGCGCTCCGGTCGCATCCGGCGATTCCGTCGTGTTCTTCAACTTCCGCCCGGACCGCGCAAGAGAGATCACCCGCACATTCGTAGACCCGGATTTCACCGGCTTCACGCGCAAGAATGGCTTCTTCCCGCTCACCTACGTCTGCATGACGCAGTATGACGCCACGATGCCGAACGTTGAGATCGCATTCAAGCCGCAGAGCCTTAAAAACACCCTCGGCGAGTACGTCTCCGATAAGGGCCTCAAGCAGCTCCGCATTGCCGAAACCGAGAAGTATGCGCATGTCACATTCTTCTTCAACGGCGGCGTCGAGAAGCAGTATCCGGGTGAGGACCGCATCCTTGTCAAGTCCCCGAAGGTCGCAACGTATGACCTCCAGCCGGAAATGAGCGCTTACGAAGTCACGGATAAGATGGTTGAGGCCGTCAAGTCCGGCAAGTACGATATGATCATTCTGAACTTTGCAAACTGCGACATGGTCGGCCACACCGGTGTGTTCGAGGCTGCAAAGGCTGCCGTTGAGGCTGTCGATACCTGCGTCGGCAAGGTCGCAGCAGCCATCGACGAGATGGGCGGCGTGCTGCTCATCACCGCCGACCACGGCAACGCAGACAAGATGGTCGATGATGACGGTGAACCGTTTACCGCGCACACCACAAACCCGGTTCCGTTCTGCGTTGTCGGTTATCCGTGCAAGCTGCGTGAGGGCGGCGTTCTCGCGGACATCGCACCCACCATGCTGAAGATCATGGATCTGCCGCAGCCGGAAGAAATGACAGGCAAGAGCATCATTCTCTAATTCGATCCTGCTTTAAAATCAAAGCATTATAAACAGTCTCCCTTTGTGTTTCGGCACAGAGGGAGACTGTTTTTGTTCTATTTTTTTTCTAACAACTTTTATATATATATATTGACAAAACCTCCTATACATGATATCATGCAGGTGTAATATATTACTAAAAAACATACGCGCAGGTGATATTTTTTATCAAAATTTCAAACCCAATTCATAACACAAATTCATTTGCACCGCCGTATCCGCCAGCGCAGGCACAAATCCTAACATCATCATAGGAGGTCGTTTTATGAAAAAGCTCGCATTGGTTTTGTCTCTTGTTTTGATGCTCACGTTTGTCGGCTGTTCGTCTAAGACAACCGTGAAAGAGACAGATGCTTTCCGATTCGATTCCAAGACCGGCTATGCGTATTCCACTGCGCCGTTCGGCATCGACACGACGGAGCTTGAATCCGCCATCGGCTCTAAGCTGACAATGGTCAGCGAAAGCCCCGCGACAGCGCCTTTCGCATATACGAATTATTCATCGGAAGACATCGTGCAGTCCGCAGACTGCTCCGGCAAATTTGATGCGCAGTTTGACGAAAACGGCAAGCTGTTTTCGGTGACGTTCCACGAACAGCTTGCGCGCGGCACGGCAGAAGAACATTTTGAAGCCGCAAGCAAACGCTTCACCGAAACCTTCGGCGCACCTGCCGTTCAAGACGACAACGGTATCGGCACTCAATATCTCGAGTGGCAGGATAAAAGCAGTGGCACGGCGCTGGGGCTTACATATTCCGATCTCGGCACGACCGATCCGACCTTGATGATCTCCGTATTTGAGAAGTCCCGCTACGTCGAAGCCGGAACAGGCGACTGGAAATAAACCCAAATATATTAAAAGTTGATCTATATACAAAATC
>ERZ1026966.33-NODE-33-length-79075-cov-10.372994_pt1 | contig 79075 bp, 66 predicted proteins | sample MGYA00519296_ERZ1026966 | MGnify/ENA primary metagenome ERZ1026966 (study PRJEB26926, sample SAMN06164478) | human gut metagenome | biome: ENVO:00009003; feature: ENVO:2100002; material: ENVO:00002003 | host: Homo sapiens | place: USA | collected 2012 ... | reverse complement strand
CTGCAGACGATTTTCTCGCTCCACCAAAATGGGGCAATTGTTCAGTAGACATTAATTAAAAACAGAAATACCGCGCACGATATGTGTATGAAATAACCGTTTCAGCCATTACGCGCAAAGCGATTGCATGTCGTATATTTATGCAGACGCAAATGCGCCGGAGAGGAGACAGCTTATGCTCAGAGAACAGTTGTGGTTCGATTTTTGTGACGATTTGCCGATTGAGATCGAGCAGAGGATTGACGAGGGCATTTTGGAAGCGGAACGCTTTAAAGAGCGTGCCGAGCAGGTAAAGGAAATGCCGCGCGGCGCGGCGCGTACCGCCGCAGGCGCAGAGCTTTTAGAGCAGCTTTGTGCGCTTGAAAACCCGCAGGACGAAGACGAGCCGTCCGACCTTCCGGGCATCAAGGCGGCATCTGTCGGTGAGCCGAAAGAGAAAGCCGAAGCGGATTGCGACAAAATCTACGGCGCGTGGCTCGGCCGCTGTGCGGGTTGCCTGTTGGGTCAGCCGGTAGAGGGCTGGCGGCGTGCACGCATCAACGGGCTTTTGAAAGAGACCGGCAACCTGCCGCTGCAAAACTACATTTCGTCCGATATCGGGCCTGTTCTGCGCGAAAAATACAACGTGCGCGACGACGGACACGCCTACGGCGCGGAAAAAACCGGGTGGATCAACAACGTCTCTTACATGCCGGAGGACGATGACACGAACTACACGCTCATCGCGTTAAAGCTCGTTGAGCAGTACGGGCGCGATTTCACACCCGATGACGCGGCGGAAAACTGGCTGATGAACCTGCCGCTTTTACACCTGTGCACGGCGGAGCGCGTGGCATATATCAACCTCGCACAATCCGTTTTTCCGCCGGAATCGGCGTTGTACCGCAACCCGTACAGGGAGTGGATCGGCGCACAGATCAGGGGCGATCTGTTCGGCTATATTTGCCCCGGCGATATGGAAACGGCGGCGGAAATGGCATGGCGCGATGCGTCCATCTCTCACGTGAAAAACGGCATCTACGGCGAAATGTGGATCGCCTCGATGCTTGCGAAAGCGGCGGTTAACGACGACATGCCGACCATCATTCGCTCCGGCATGAAGCAGATCCCGAAAAAGAGTCGTCTTTATGAAGAGCTTGCGGAAATTTTGAGCCGCTTTGAAAGCGGCGACACCGCTGAGGAGACGAAAGCATATATCCTCGGCAAGTACGATGAAAATAATCAGCACCACTGGTGTCACACCGTCTCGAATGCGGCAATCGTCGCGATGGGCTTATTGTGGGGCAAGAAGGACTTCACCTACACGATGGAGCTGTGCCTGACGATGGGCTTTGACACGGACTGTAACTGCGCCACGGCGGGCTCTGTGCTTGGTATGGTACTGGGTGCACAGCTTTTGCCGGAGGTCTGGACGGCGCCGCTCAACGACCGTGTGCTTTCCGGCGTGGACGGCTTCGGACTCGTGCATATTTCGGACATGGCAGCGCGTACACAGGCGCTCGCCGAGTAAAAAATAATAAGTTTTTTGCGGGCACACGGCTTTTTGGCGGTGTGTCCGCTTTTTATACGGAAAACCCGCGTGCCGTTCACAATTTTTTCGAAATTTTCGGCTATTCAAAAGGGCTGAGATATGATATACTATAAGGCAGTATGGGCTTTTCTGCCCTTTGGTTTTGAAAGGAAAAACGGCATGATCGTTCTCGGCATCGACCCCGGCTACGCCATTGTCGGCTACGGCGTGGTGGAAATGAAAAATAACCGTTACCGCACGTTGGAGCACGGCGCGGTGACAACCAAAGCGGGCACGGATTTCAACCGCCGTTTGGAGATCATTTACGACGGCATCGCGCAGGTTTTGGCGCAGTATCACCCGGATGCGGTCTCCGTGGAAAAGCTCTATTTTTCAAACAATAAAACGACCGGCATCGGTGTGGCGGAAGCCCGTGGCGTCATTTTGCTTGCGGCGCAGAAGGCCCGCGTGCCTGTTTTTGAATACACCCCCGTGCAGGTGAAATTGGCCGTTACGGGATATGGCAAGGCCTTAAAGCCGCAGGTGATGGAAATGACCCGCCGCCTTTTGTGCCTGCGCGAGGTGCCGAAGCCGGACGACACGGCGGACGCGCTCGCCATTGCCATTTGCCACTGCCATGCCTCCGGCACGGCGCTGCGGCAGTTTTTGAGGTAACGCCGTCTATTTGGACAGAGAGTACAGAGGGTATAGAAAGGACAAAAGCGATGTTTTACAGTCTTACCGGGAAACTTGTACACATGGAGCCGGGCGTTGTCGCTATTGAATGCGGTGGCGTGGCGTTTAAGTGCTTCACTTCCATGAACACGCAGAAAAACATGCCGCGCATCGGCGAAACGGCTACGGTCTATACGCATTTAAACGTGCGCGAGGACGCGCTTGATTTATACGGCTTCTCTACAAAAAGCGAGCTGAATTGCTATAAGATGCTGACGACCATCAGCGGCGTAGGTCCGAAGGCGGCGCTCTCCATTTTATCCGAAATGACCCCGGAGGGCGTTGCCATGGCGGCGGCCTCCGGCGACAGCAAAAAGTTTACAAAGGCGAGCGGCGTGGGCCCGAAGCTTGCACAGCGCATCGTGCTGGAATTGAAAGACCGCGTGAAGAAGATGGGCTTTACGGGCGGCACGCTGGAACTGACCGGCACGGACGACGCGGGCATTGTTTCCGCGTCTCAGAACGCCGAGCAGGCCGTGCAGGCGCTTATTGTGCTCGGTTATACACAGTCCGAGGCCGCGCAGGCCGTGGCGAAGCTGGACGGCTCCCTCTCTACGGAAGAACTTATTCGCGGCGCTTTAAAGAGTATGGCAAGCCGCTTTTAATACACGCTGAAAGGAGAGTGCTTTTCGCGTGACGTTTGACAGAGACAACGAAATGGATTTTGAAAACCGCGTCATTGCGCCGGAGTATGTGCCGGAGGACGCGGAGGTGGAAAACCCGCTGCGCCCGCGTACCTTTGCGGACTATGTGGGCCAGGAAAAGGTAAAAGAAAACTTAGAGGTGTTCATTCAGGCGGCAAAGCAGAGAAAAGAATCGCTTGACCACGTTTTGCTCTACGGCCCGCCGGGTCTCGGCAAAACGACGCTTGCGGGCATCATTGCAAACGAGCTCGGTGTCAATCTGCGCATCACGAGCGGTCCGGCTATCGAAAAGCCGGGCGACCTCGCCGCATTATTGACGAATCTGAACCCCGGCGACGTGCTGTTCATTGATGAGATTCACCGTCTGCCGCGCAGTGTGGAGGAGATCTTGTACCCCGCCATGGAGGACTTTGCGCTCGACATTATTACAGGCAAGGGGCAAATGGCGGCGTCCTATCATCTGCCGCTGCCGCGCTTTACGCTTGTCGGTGCAACGACGAGAGCCGGTCAGCTTTCTGCGCCGCTGCGCGACCGTTTCGGCGTGGTGCTGCGTTTGGAGCTCTACGAGCCAAAGGAGCTTGCGAAAATCGTCACCCGCAGCGCCGGCATTTTAGGTATTGACATTGAAGCGGACGGTGCGCTGGAGATTGCCTCGCGCTCGCGCGGTACGCCGCGTATCGCAAACCGCATGTTAAAGCGCGTGCGCGACTTTGCGCAGATCATGAGCGACGGCGTCATCACATACAGCACGGCGAAGATTGCGCTTGACCGCCTCGAGATTGACGAGCTTGGGCTTGATTCCGGCGACAGACGCATGCTGAACGCGATTATCCAGTATTATAACGGCGGCCCCGTGGGTGTGGAGACGCTGGCGGCGGCCATTGGCGAGGAAGCCGTGACGATCGAAGACGTTGTGGAGCCGTATCTGATGCAGATCGGCTTTTTGCAGCGTACCCCGCGCGGCCGCTGTGCCACGCGCGCGGCTTACTTGCACCTCGGACTTACGCCGCCGGGAACCGTTGCGGACGATAACCCGAGATTCGACGTATGACACTCTTTTGGGAACGCATGCAATCGGCATGCGGGGGAACAGGTTGAAAAGAATCAAAAAAGTCACCCCTTAAAATTTTTGACATAAAAAGGAGCATACGATTATGGGAAGATTATTCGGTACAGACGGTGTTCGCGGTGTCGCGAACCATGACCTTACCTGCGAGCTTGCAATGAAGCTTGGCCGTGCGGCCGCTGCCGTGCTCATCAACAAATCAAACCGCCACCCGCGCGTCATCATCGGCAAGGATACCCGCCTTTCGAGCGACATGCTGGAAAACGCCATGGCGGCCGGCCTGTGCAGCGTAGGCGCATCGGTCGTTCTGCTGGGCGTTGTGCCTACCCCGGCCGTGGCGTACCTTGTGGAAAAATACAAGGCAGACGCCGGTGTGATGATCTCTGCATCACACAACTCTTACGAGTATAACGGCATTAAAATTTTCAGCGGCGACGGCTACAAGCTGCCGGATGACCTTGAGGAGCGCATTGAGTCTCTGATCCTCGGCGAAGCAGCTCTGCCGCCGCTGCCCGCAGACAGCGACCTCGGCACGGTGTCGTATGCGTCGAACGCGCTGCGCGATTACATCGATCACGTGAAGTCCACGGTGCACTTCTCACTGACGGGCCTTGAAATCGCGCTCGACTGCGCGAACGGCTCCTCCGCGATGACGGCGGAAACACTGTTTACGGAGCTCGGCGCCAAGGTGCACATGCTGCATGATGAGCCGAACGGCACGAACATCAACGATAACTGTGGTTCCACCCACATGGAATCGCTTGTAGAATACGTGAAGACGCATGAAGTCGACGCGGGCATCGCGTTTGACGGCGACGCAGACCGCTGCCTTGCCGTGGACGAAAACGGCGAAGTCATCGACGGCGACTTTATCATGGCGATCTGCGGTCTCGATATGAAGAGCCGCGGCAAGCTGAACAAGGACTGCATCGTCGGCACCATCATGACGAACCTCGGTTTTGTGAAATGCTGCGAAGCAAACGGCATCCACTTTGAGGCGACGAAGGTTGGCGACCGCTATGTTCTGGAAGAAATGCTGCTCGAGAACTACAGCTTCGGCGGCGAGCAGAGCGGCCACGTCATTTTCCGCGACTTCGCAACGACCGGCGACGGCCAGCTGACGGCGGCCCAGCTTTTGAGCATCTTAAAGCAGCGCGAAGCAAAGCTGTCGTCGCTGAAAACCGTCATGGAGCGCTACCCGCAGACGATGGTGAACATCAAGGTCTCCCCGGAGGGCAAGCTGGCGTTCCATACCGACCCGAAGGTGAAGAAAGCCATTCAGGAGGCGACCGCAACGCTGAACGGCGAGGGCCGCGTCATCGTGCGTCCGTCCGGCACTGAGCCCCTGCTGCGCGTTATGGTGGAAGGCAGAGATTTGGCGCTGATTGAAAAGCTTGCAAACGATATTTCTGAAGTGATTAAGGAAGAATTGGTCTGATGAGAGCTGCAAACTGGAAAGACTATGAATTGATCGATACCGGCTCCGGCGAGCGGTTGGAGCGGTGGGGAGACATCCTCCTCATCCGCCCCGATCCGCAGATCATCTGGAAGTCGGAGAAAAAAGACCCCCGCTGGCGTTCCGCCCATGCGCGCTATAAGCGCTCCTCTACGGGCGGCGGCAAATGGGAGGTTTATAAAAAGCTGCCGGACGTGTGGAAAATCACGCGCGGCGACCTCACGTTCCGCTTAAAGCCCATGGGCTTTAAGCACACGGGCGTTTTCCCGGAGCAGGCCGTGAACTGGGATTACACCGCGGCGCGCATCCGCGCGGCAAAGGAGAAAAATCCCGAGCGCGAAATTAAAATTCTAAACTTATTCGGCTACACCGGCGCGGCGACGCTCGCGTGTATGGAAGCGGGCGCGACGGTCACGCACGTAGATGCCTCCAAGGGCATGGTGCAGTGGGCGCGCGAAAACGCAGCGGCATCGAATTTGGCAGAGCGCCCGGTGCGCTGGCTTGTCGATGACTGCGTGAAATTCGTGCAGCGCGAAATTCGCCGCGGCAACCATTACGACGGCATCATCATGGACCCGCCGTCCTACGGGCGCGGCCCCGGCGGCGAGGTGTGGAAGCTTGAGGAACAGCTTTACGGCCTTGTTGAAATGTGCGTGCCGGTCTTGACGGACGATCCGCTGTTCTTTATTTTGAATTCGTACACAACGGGACTTTCTCCGTCCGTTATGGCGTATCTGCTCGGCGTTTTGCTGCGCCCGAAGTTCGGCGGCTATGTTTCCGCAGATGAAATCGGCTTGCCGGTGACGGAAACGGGGCTTGTTCTGCCCTGCGGCAGCACGGCAATCTGGTCGGGCGAGCCGGTATAACGGGATTTTTTTGAAACGGAAGGGATAAAATGGCGTTTATTGAGTGCAGAGACCTGCATTTTTCATACAGCGGAGAGAGCGGCGAGGTCCTGCACGGCGTCGATCTCGACATTGAAAAGGGTTCGTTTGTGGCACTGCTCGGCCACAACGGCTGCGGTAAATCCACCATGGCGAAGCTGTTTAACGGTATGCTGGTGCCGACCTCCGGCACCGTGACGGTGGACGGCATCGACACCGCCGTGGAGGAAACGCAGCTGGATGTGCGCCGCCGTGTGGGCCTTGTGCAGCAGAACCCGGATAACCAGCTCGTCGCGGGTATCGTGGAGGAAGACGTGGCGTTCGGCCCGGAAAACCTCGGCATTGAGCCCGCAGAGATCCGCCGTCGTGTGGATGCGGCGCTGAAAGCGGTCAATATGTACGAGTACCGTGACCACGCACCGCATAAGCTTTCGGGCGGCCAGAAGCAGCGCGTCGCCATTGCGGGCGTTATCGCCATGGAGACGATGTGCATCGTGCTCGACGAGCCGACCGCCATGCTGGACCCGCGCGGCCGGCAGGAGGTCATGGATACCATTCGGTACTTGAACCGCGAAAAGGGCATTACCGTCATTCTCATCACGCACTACATGGACGAAGCCGTGCAGGCCGACCGCGTGGTGGTGATGGACGGCGGCAACATCTTGACGGACGGCGACCCGCGCACGGTGTTCGCGCAGGTGGAGCTTTTAAAGCGCCACAAGCTCGACGTACCGCAGGCAACGGAGCTCATTTACCGCTTAAATGCCGCCGGGTGCAATATTTCCGGCACACCGCTCGACGAAGACGAGTGCGTGAAGGCGATCGCGGATTATTTAAAACTGGGATAAGAATATAAAAGGGATTTTGTTTTTTGTGCGGGGCAAGAACCGAAAAGGACCTGCACCCGGCAGAGGAAACGAGGAAGATCGATGGCAATTTTGGAAACCAAAAATCTCACATACACCTACGGCGTCGGTACCCCGTTTGAAAAAACGGCGGTGGAAAACGTGAACCTTTCCGTGGAGAAAGGTGCGTTTGTCGGCGTCATCGGGCATACGGGCAGCGGTAAATCCACGCTGATCCAAATGCTGAACGGCCTCATCCGCCCCACAAGCGGGCAGGTGCTTTTAAACGGCGAGGACATTTGGGCAAAGCCGAAGGAAATTCGCCGCGTGCGCTTTCAGGTAGGCATGGTGTTCCAGTACCCGGAATACCAGCTGTTTGAAGAGACCGTTATCAAAGACATCATGTTCGGCCCGAAAAACATGGGACTTTCCGATGAAGAAGCACTGAAGCGCGCCAAAGAAGCGGCACACTTTACAGACTTAAAGCCTGAGCTTTTGGAGAAATCTCCGTTTGAGCTTTCGGGCGGCGAAAAGCGTCGTGCAGCCATTGCGGGCGTTATCGCCATGGACCCGGAGGTGCTCATTCTGGATGAGCCAGCCGCCGGTCTGGACCCGAAGGGCAGAGACGTCATTTTGGCGCAGATTTCCGAATATCACCGCCAGCGCGGCAACACCATTTTGCTCGTTTCGCACAGCATGGAGGACATCGGCCGCGTGGCAGACCGCGTGCTTGTGATGAATAACGCGCACGCTGAAATGTATGACGAGACCCGCGCTGTGTTCTCGCGCGGCGAGCTTTTGGAGCCGATGGGATTGCGTTTGCCGCAGATCACATCCATCATGCGCCGCCTGCGCAAAATGGGTCTGCCCGTCAGCGAGACGGTTTTAAACGTAGACGAGGCCGTCATGGAGCTTTTGCCGCTCCTCAAAAAAGAGAAAGAGGAGGACAAAAACCATGCTATCTGATGTCACCATGGGGCAGTTTTTCCCCGGCAAATCCGTTATGCACAGGCTCGACCCGCGCATTAAAATGTGCCTGACCGTGTATTTTATCGTTCTTATTTTCTGCTCGAAAAATTTCGTCACGCTCGGCGCGACGATTTTAATGAGCCTGCTCGGCGTGGTGCTTTCCAAGGTGCCGCTGAAGCTCTACATGAAAAGCATGAAGCCCATTTTGTTTATCGTGGTGTTTACCGGCGTTTTGAACCTCTTCTATGGCACCGGCGACCCCATTTTTACGCTCGGGTTCATCCACATCACGCGAAACGGCATTGTGAACAGCATCATGATCGCCGTGCGCATTGTGGTGCTCATCCTCATCAGCTCCATTTTGACGTTCACAACGTCGCCGACACAGCTGACGGACGCCATTGAGCGCCTGTTAAAGCCGCTGGCGCTTCTGCACGTGCCGGTGCACGAGTTTGCCATGATGATGACGATCGCGCTGCGCTTTGTGCCGACGCTCCTCGAAGAGACCGAAAAGATCATGGCGGCGCAGAAGGCCCGCGGTGCGGATATGGAAAGCGGCGGCCTGATGCAGCGCATCAAGGCGCTCATCCCGGTGCTCATCCCGCTGTTTGTTTCCGCCTTCCGCCGTGCGTTTGACCTTGCTACGGCCATGGAAAGCCGCTGCTACCACGGCGGCGAGGGGCGCACCAAAATGAAGGTGCTGCACCTTTCAAAAGACGATTACATTACGCTCATCGTGTGCGTTTTGTACCTTGCGGCGTTTATCACAGCAAACATTTTGCTGCCCGCCGCCATTGTGCGATAAGGAGAAGCTATGGAACGAAACCTGCTGCTGAAAATTCAATATGACGGCAGCGCGTACCACGGCTGGCAGGTACAGGAGAACGCCCGCAGTGTGCAGGGCGTGTTTCAGGAGGCGCTAAAGCAGGTTTTGCACACGCAGCCGGACATCAAGGCGTGCAGCCGCACCGATACCGGCGTGCACGCGCGGGAATTCTGCCTGAGTATGAAGCTTACGCACGGCATTCCGCCGGAGCGTCTGCAGGGCGCGCTCAATCACTTTCTGCCGCCGGACATTGCGGTGCTCTCCTGCGAAGAGGTGCCGCTCGATTTTCACGCGCGGTATTCCTGCTGTGGAAAACGGTATGTGTACGAGATTTGGAACAACCCCATCCGCAGCCCGTTTTTACATGGGCGTGCGCTGCACTACTACCACCACATTGACGAAAAGAAGCTGAACGAAGCCGCACAGCACTTTTTGGGCGCGCACGATTTTACGTCGTTTTGTACGCTCGATAACCGCGACATGGGCGATTTTACGCGCACGGTGACGGAAAGCAGTGTCACGCGTGAGGGCGACATGGTGCGCTTTACCGTGGCGGCAGACGGGTTCCTCTACAACATGGTGCGCATCATGACGGGCACCTTGCTCGCCGTGCAGCAGGGGCGCTTTGCCCCGGAGGACATCCCGAAGATCATCGAAGGGAAAAACCGCAAATTGGCGGGGCCGACTGCACCGGCGTGTGGCTTATATTTAGAAAAGGTTTTTTACGAGCCGCAAGTTTAAGAAGACAGTAAGTTGTTTTGAAAAAACAACTTATCTGCGGACTTATATTTAGAAAAAGTATTCCGTGAACCGCAAACATAAAACCTGCGGTTTGGTTCGATAAACGTTCTGTATTCCGTTTTTTGCAACGCGGAATAAGGGAGAAAAGTATGGCAAAGAAAAAGCATGAAGCAGAAAAAAAGCATGCGCAGCACAAAAGGGGAGCGGTGGAAGACATGCGGCAGGATATGCCGGATGAAACCGAGCACCCTGCGCTTGCGGAAAATAAAAAACCGCGTGTGTCAAAGCTATTGTACCGCATCATTGCGGTGCTGCTCATCGCGGTGGTTTTGCTCATCGTTTTGGAAAATAAAGATAACTTAACGCCGGAAAACATCGGCAACTGGATCCGCACAAAGGCGGTCGGCTTCGGCTTTGGCGACGGCTATCCGGCAGAGCTCACCGGCAGCACGGCGCTCTCCGGCAACTTCGGCGCGGCGGACGGCAATTTGTACGTGGTAAGCGACACGGCGCTGACGGTTTTGAACGGCTCTGCAAAGGAGATGTTCTCTGCGCGCCACAGCTACAACGACCCCGCGGTCTCCGAAGCGAGCGGGCGCTATCTTTTGTACAACGCCGGCGGCACGGGCTACCGTGTGGAGACCTCCTCCGGCACGGAAATTTCCGGCACGAGCGACAGCAGTATCACGACCGGCGTCATTTGCGATTCCGGCAAATTTGCGCTGGCGGTGCAGCCCTCGGACTACGCCTCCGAGCTGCGCGTATATAACAAAAACGGCAGCTTGCAGTATAAATACAGCTTTGCGGATTCCTACATTACGGCGGTGGCACTGAATACGGACGGCACAAGAGCCGCGGTGGCAAGCACCATCACGCACGCAGGTACGCTCATTTCGCGCATTACGGTGCTGGATATGTCCGAAACGGAACCGATAGCGGAGTACGAAAGCGACGGCAACCTGATTTTTGCCGTGCAGTGGAACCGCAGCGGCCGCGTGACGGCCATCGGCGACACGGAAACGCTCGTCAGCGATACGAGCTATAACTTTACGCCGTATGCGTATGACGGCCGCACCGTGACGGCCTACACGCTCATTCCTTCGGGCGCGGTGGTCTCCGTTTCCAACTATGCTTACGGCGGCGACAGCACGCTGCTTATTTTCCGTGACAGCGCAGAGCCTGTGGAAAGCGACCTTTCCGGCCGCGCCGTGTGGCTTTCCGCAGCGGGCAATAAGGTGTCGGCGCTGCTTTCAAGCTCCGTTGTATCCACGGACCTCACGACCGGGCGGCAGGAAGCCGCCTGCAATGTGCCGGCCGATACAAAAAGCATCGCCATGGCGGACGAAAGCACCGTGTATCTGCTCGGCGTGCGCGAGATTCGGAAAGAAAATCTTAAGGTGATCGAGGCCGATAATACATTGTCGCAAACAGAGTAATGTGGTATAATCACTGTATCGCACAAGGCGCGCGGCAGGCGTGCCGGAAAAAGGAGAGTGTTTTTATTGGGATGGATATTTGACATCGCTGTTGTGGTGCTCGTCATCATCGCGGCCGTCATCGGTGCAAAAAAGGGATTTTTCAGAGCATGCTTTGATTTCTGCGGCGCGCTCATCGCCATGATTGCGGCGGGGCTTTTGAGCAGTCCTGTTGCAGAGTGGATCTTTACAACGTTCTTTCGCCCCTCACTTGTGGAGAAGATCTCTGCGGCGGTCATGGGGCTTGGCGCGGGCGAAGCCGTGAACACCGTTTTCGATGCCTTCCCGGAGCTTATCCAGCGCGCGCTCGAGGCTGCCGGCATCACACAGGGCAGTATCATGGCGCAGGTGCAGGATAAGACGGACAGCATCGCAGAGGCCATTACGGATGCACTCAGCCCCATGCTCATCAACGTCATCGGCGTGTTCGTCATGCTGGTGCTATTCGTATTGTTCATCGTGGTACTGAGAGGCGTTGCAACGCTCTTAACGGGCATTTTCTCGCTGCCGGTCTTAAGCGGCATCAACGGTGCGCTCGGCGCAGTATTCGATGTGCTGATGCTCGTGCTCATTTTGTGGGTCGTCCTCGCGTGTACGCAGGTATTTGTGCCCATGCTGAGCGCAGCGCAGCAGGTAAAGGTGCAGGCGTTTGAGAATACCTCCATGCTTTTGAAGCTGCTTGGCAGCTTTAACCCCGCTTACCACTTAATGCAGTGAGCAGCGGCTAAAAGGAGATTCGGAAATTCGTAAGGGAAAGGAACTACACTATGTCTGATGCCAAAAGCCAAAAGACAAAGAAACCCATCAATCAGAATTTAACGGTGCCGAACGCCATGTCTGTGTTCCGCATTTTGGTCATTCCGTTTTTTGCGTATTTTTTTCTGAAAGGCAACCTCACAGCGGCCATCGTCGCACTGGGGCTTTCCGGCCTTTCCGATGCGCTGGACGGCATGATCGCGCGGCGCTTCAACCAGATCACGGAATTAGGCAAAATGCTGGATCCGTTAGCCGATAAGCTGACGCAGGGCACGGTGGCCATCTGTATCGCCGTGCACTACCCGTCCATTTGGCCGCTTTTGGCGCTGCTCGTCTTAAAGGAGCTCGTCATGTTGTGCGGCGCATGCTATCTGCTGAAAAACGGCAAAAAGCCGTGCGCGGCAAAGTGGTACGGCAAGGTCTCCACAACACTGTTTTATATCGCCATCGGACTCATCGTCGTCATGGACGGCTTTATGAAGGTTTCCGAGAGCACGTTCAATATCGCGTCCACCACGGCGCTCGTCATCACGGCGGGCTTCATGGTGTACACGTTCATTCGATATTTCGGCGTGTTCCGCGAAATTTTGAGATCGACCGACGGCAAATACGATTTGAACCTGCCCGAAGAAATGCGGGCAAAGAAAGAGCGCACACCGAAAAACTAACGGTCTGCGCCGGAAAGGAAAATGTCTATGATGATGTGTACACGCTGCAAGAAGCGGCCTGCGGTTGTGTTCGTTTCCCCTTCAACGGATATGAACGCCACGCAGGGCTACTGTCTTGTCTGCGCAAAAGAGCTCGGCATTAAGCCGGTGAATGATATTATGGAGAAAATGGGCATCACGGAGGAGCAGCTGGAGGCGATGACCGAAAGCATGAACGATTTGATGTCGATGTCCGACGACGGCAGCTTTGAGCCGGGCGGCGCGGTGCCGTTCCCGTCCGAACTGCTGGGTCAATTCGGTATGAACGCAAACGGTGACGGCACAGAGCCGGCAACCCGCGAAAGCCAGCCGAATGACAAGAAAAAGAAGGAGAACTTCCACAAATCGAAGCGTAAGCACATTGCGGCGTACTGCACCGACCTCACCATGAAGGCGAGAAACGGCGAGCTGGATGCCATCATCGGCCGCGAGCGCGAGATTGAGCGTGTGGTGCAGATTTTGTCCCGCCGCACAAAGAATAATCCGTGTCTCATCGGTGAGCCGGGCGTCGGTAAAACAGCCGTTGCAGAGGGGCTTGCCCTGCGCATTGCGGCAGGCGAAGTGCCCGCGAAGCTGCGCAAAAAAGAAGTGCAGCTTCTGGATCTCACGGCGCTCGTCGCCGGTACGCAGTTCCGCGGCCAGTTTGAAAGCCGCATCAAGGGACTTGTGGACGAAGTGAAGCAGGACGGCAACATCATCCTCTTCATCGATGAGGTGCATAACCTCGTCGGCACAGGCGATGCAGAAGGCAGCATGAACGCGGCGAACATTCTAAAGCCTGCGCTGTCCCGCGGCGAAATTCAGGTCATCGGCGCAACGACGTTCTCCGAGTACCGCAAGTACATTGAAAAAGACGCCGCACTGGAGCGCCGCTTCCAGCCCGTCACCGTGACAGAGCCGTCCATCGACGACGCAACGGATATCATCCGCGGCATCAAAAATTACTACGAAAAATACCATAACGTGCGCGTTTCCGACCAGATTGCGAAGCGCATCGTCGTGCTTTCCGAGCGATATATCAGCGACCGTTACCTGCCGGATAAGGCCATCGATTTGTTGGACGAAGCATGCGCCTGCGCCGCGCTGCGCAACAAAAAGCTTGCGGATTATGAAGAAGCAAATTTGAAGCTCGAAAAGCAGCGCAAGGCGGAAGCCGAGATCGAGGGCGCAGAGAATGTCGATTACGAAGCGCTTGCCGAAGCGAAATATAAAGTCGCGGCGCTCGAAAAAGAGCTTGCCGCGTTTGACCCGAACGAAGTCACCGCGCCGGTAACGGAAGCGGATCTCGCGTATGTCATCGAGCTTTGGACGGGCATTCCTGCTGCAAAGATTGAGCAGAGCGAGCTCGGCAAGCTTGCCCACCTGGAAGAAAAGCTGAGCGAGCACATCGTGGGGCAGGAGGAGGCCGTCAGGGCTGTTTCCGCCGCCATCCGCCGCAGCCGCGTGCAGATCAACCCGCGCCGCCGCCCGGCCTCGTTCATCTTCGTCGGCCCCACCGGCACCGGCAAGACCGAGCTTGTGCGCGTGCTTTCGAAAGAGCTGTTCGATTCCCCGGAGACGCTCATCCGCCTCGATATGTCGGAGTTCATGGAAAAGCACTCGGTCTCGAAGATCATCGGTTCGCCCCCGGGCTATGTCGGCTACGATGAAGCCGGTCAGCTCACCGAAAAGGTGCGCCGCCGCCCGTATTCCGTTCTGCTCTTCGATGAGATCGAAAAAGCACACCCGGATGTTATGAACATCCTGCTGCAAATTCTCGACGAAGGCCGCATTACGGATGCGCACGGTCGCACGGTCAACTTTGAGAACACCGTCATCGTCATGACCTCCAACGCGGGCAGCAACAGCCGCGAAGCGCTCGTCGGCTTCAACCGCACCAGCGCGGACATCAGCCGCGAAAAGGCCATGCGCGCGCTGTCTGATTTCCTGCGTCCCGAGTTCCTGAGCCGCATCGATGAGATCGTCGTCTTCCGCCCGCTGAATGAGGAGGACTACAAGAAGATCGCGGTGCTCATGCTGAACGAGTACGTCGGCACGCTTAATGAGCGTGGCATCACGCTGCGCTGGACGGACGAAGCCGTCGCGAACATCGCGCATCGTGCCGTAGGCGGCAAGAGCGGCGCCCGCGACATCCGCAACACCATCCGCCGCACCGTGGAAGACAAGATCGCGTCTCTCATTGTCGAGAAAGGCGAAGGCAACGTCACCGGTATTCTCGTCACCGAAAAGGACGGCGAGATCGACGTGGAGTCCATCTAACCTTATAAACCGCAAATCCCCGCACAGCGCTGTTCATTAAAAGCCTGTGCGGGGATTTTTGTATGCGGAGGAAGTAAGTCCGATGTATTCAGTTTGTCAGGATGATGGCCTGCTCGAAAAGGGCGGTGTAGGCGACCTCCACGCTGTCTTTGCCGTAGTAGATGTCCTGACCGGCGAGAGGGTCACTGAAGTAGTAGCCGTTTTCGTCATAGCCCGTAAGGACGAGCGCATGCATGGGGCAGACCCACGTAATCTCCCGGCCGGTCTCCGGCACCGTCCAAATGTCGCTTTCAATCGGCGGCTCCATGCAGATAGTCGCCCAGATCATCACCGGGGTGTTGTTGTCAATATAGCTTTTTAGGCGATAAAGCGGCACGCCGCTCAGACGCTCGGCGTGGTAGCCGGTGTTTGTGAGAAACTCGTTCATGGCGCGCTCAATGACGGTGGAGTAGCATCCCCAGCCGGTTTCCGAAAACGGGTCGCCGGGGAACGCCTCCCATGGGTCGCAGCCGATAAGCTCTCCGTTTTCGTCCGTGTGCGGCGCGTCGCCCGTCGGCAGGTAATAGGAAGCAAATTCCTCCGCTGTGACGGTGCAGCCGTAGTAGTTTAACAGCATGGCGGCGCTGGCGCTTTCGCAGCCCGTGGGAAGCGTTGGCAGCTGCGAAATGTACGGCACGTCTTTAATACGGCGGGTGGTTGCCTGCGCGGGGAAAATATCGGCGTAGGCAAGCGCGGGCATAAAGCGCAGCAGCGCCGCGGCGAGCACGCCGAACACGAGTATCACCGGCAAAAGGCACAAAATGCGTCTGCGCCGCCGTGCGCGGTGCTTTAGGCGGCGCGGCACAGCGCTGCGCCGGAAGCTTTCGGGTGCCAAATTTACATTTTTGCGCGTTTGCATAAAGATCCCCCTTTTTAAAACTTCTTTATAACCGGGTGAAAATTTCTCTTAGCAGAGTGAGCACAAGCAGGTGAGCGGGGTAAAACAGGTAGTAACCCCACTGCAAAACTTTGCTTCGGCGACCAAGCGTGTGGTTGTAACATAAAAGCAGCGGTACACACAGCAGTACGAACGGCCTCAGCCACACGGGCAGCGTAGAGCCGTAGACGAAATACTGCAAAACATACAAAAGCGTGACGAGCCCGAAAAACGCCCATTGCTTTTTGGGGCTTTCCCGAAAGACGGAAAAGCCGAAGATCCACAGCACGGCGATGTAATTCCAGTTTGCGGGGTAGGCGAGCAGGCAGCACAGCCCGAGCAAAAGCAGCCGCACCCAAACGGGTGCGCGCAGCCGTTTCCACAGCGTGACGGCGAGAAGCCCCAAAAAGAGCCCCCACAAAACGCCCGTCACGTACCAGAACTCCCAAACCGTGAATTTAAAGCACAGCGCATACGGCACATGGGAGATGACCGCCGCAATAAACAGCCGCAGCAGGTACTTTTTCAGATTCGACGTGTACGTGTAGCCCTCCGCAACGAAAAAGCACATGATGGGCGCGGCAATCTGCCCCACGGCGTGGAAAAACAGCGCGGCGGGCGCGGTATCCGCCAAAAAGACGGTGGCGGCGTGGTCCAGCACCATGGCGAGGACCGCAATGAGCTTTAAGGTATTTGCGTTCAGCGCGGGGCGCGAAAATGTGCACGCGGTTCTGTTTATATCGGTCATGCATTCGCCCCTCTCCTCTTTCTGCTTTAACTATACCGAAAAAGACGCAAAAAAGTCCCCCGCAAACTGCAAAAAAGTTGCAAAATTGCGGGGGACGGGTGTTTGGCTTTTAGATTTTTAAGAGTAGAGGGGGTCAGCCGTCGTAAATGTAAGCTCCTTGATAGGCGGTTTCACCGAATAAAAAGGGCTCCGTACGGTAAACGTCAGGGTTTGAAGGATCCAAACCGTAACCGGTGATGCTCTCGGAAATTGCATCATAGAAAACCGTCATGGTGTAGCCAATATCATTGCGCAGAACGATCAAAGATTCATCGCGGTAATCGATGGAGGAGGCAGAATCAATACTGTATGCAAAGTTATACATCATGTCATACATGTTGTCTCGTAAACCCGCAAGCAGTTCAACTCGCCAATCTTCTTCCGGGGTCGTATCAGACGGAAAAGAAAATAAATGCGCGGAAAAACCGTAGAAAGAGGCAAGAAGAGAGGTGTATTTATCCGACGTATAATAGCTTTCAACCTGACTTGTGAATTCGTCTGCGTCTGCTTCTGCATGCGTAGCGTCGAAGAGCGCAGTAACGGCAAGATTGAAAAACTCGCTGTCCTCCGGGAAAGCAGCCGTTGCGGCATCTATTTCCGTAGCATGTACATACAGCGGAATGCCGGATATGGGAGTGAAGGCGAAATCCACAAGGAAATCTCTGTCTTCTTTGGTTTTTACCGTCACATTCTGCGCATAAATGTATTTTGGCAGCGTGGAGAAATTATTGTTTGGGTCATACGTGTGCATATAGCTGGAAAACTGCATGTTGTCATGGATAGTGCATCCCTTTAAAAAGGGTTCAATAATGCTGCGCACGTAAAGATCGGACATATCAATATACATATAAGGGTTTTGCAGTTGGTTGTTATAGGTATAGAAACGACTGTCGCCGGTGCTTTCGGCATATGTTTGCAGGTCGTCTGTAATACGCATTTTTATGGAGTACGGAACAGACTGGTTATCGGAGGCGTACATCTGTGATTTAGAATCATCAATATCATTCCACGGCGGCAGGACAAGGCTGGAGGGGTCTTCCAAATACAGCGGGCTTTCCGCGCCGGTAATCTGCGCGGCACTTTCCTTGTTTTTAAAGTTCGGCATCACGCGGCTAAATAGCGTGGGGGAGGAATAGCCGAGCGTCAAAATGGCGGCGCAAAGGAACAAAGGCAGAAAAACAGAGAGAAAAATGTTGCGTTTCATATCGTTCTGCCTCCTTTGTAGCGGGTTTCGCGCTGCTTTTTGCGCTTCTGGCGTTCTTTTTCACGCGCCTTATCGCGTGTTTTCTCGCGCGGCGGGCGCTTCTGCAAAAGCGCTTCCAGCTCGTCGCCCTGATTTTTCGGAATGGGCGCTACATTCATGTGAATGATAATCGTGGTGCCCTTCTGGTAGGTGGAGCGAATTTCAAGCCGCGCCCCGTGGCGGCGGCAGATGTCGTCGCACAGCGCAAGGCCGAGGCCCGCGCCGCCTGCCTTGCGGCTGCGCGCTTTGTCTTCCATGTAAAACGCTTCCGTTGCGCGGCGCACGGTATCGGGCTTCATGCCCATGCCGCGGTCGATGACGGAGACCACCGTGTGGCCGTCCAGCTCGGACTGAATGAGCCAGATTTCGGAATTGTCCGGGGAAGCCTTCGCAGCGTTATCGATGAGGTTGTAAAGCAGCGATAAAAACAGCTCGCGGTCAATGTGCAGCACGGCGTTTTTGTGCAGCGTTGTCAGCTTGATGCCGCGCCGCCCAAGCACCGGCGCCATGGTGGCGTGCACATCAGAGAAAAGCTGTGCCACGGGAATATCCGCAAAATCGAGCGGGGTGTTATCGGTAGAAGCCAGCGTCAAAAGCTTTGCGGAAAGTCCGCGCAAGCGCTTGGCTTCCTCCACAATGGCAGAGGCAAAGTCGCGCCGCTGCTCGTCCGTGACAACGCTTTTGATGCGCAGAATATCCGCAAAACCCAAAATGCTCGTCAGCGGCGTTTTCATCTCGTGCGCCATGGCGTCCGCAAAGCGCTTGCGGCTTTCTGCAATACCGCGCAGCTTTTCCTCGCGCTCGTTGATGGAAGCGGTCATCTCGTTGATGCTGTGTGCAAGCGTTTTCAGCTCCGAGCTGCCCTTTTCGGGCATACGCACGGTGTAGTCGCCCGCGGCCGCCGCGCCGATGGTCTTCACGGCGCGCTTTAACGGGCGCAGAAATCCCAATACGGAAATGAGCAGCAGTACGGAAATACCGCCGCCGCAGCAAAGCCCCCACAGGCGTGCATCGCTCAGGCTGGCTTCGTGCTCGTCGTACACATTTGTAACGTCATACACCGTGCGCAGCTCATACGACATGGCTTCCAGCTTGATGATGGAGACCACCATGAGGTACGTCTTTTCGCCGGCGTCGAAGATCACCGTTTTGCCGTCCGTAATGGCATCGTTCGGCTTGACGGAAGCTAAATCATACGAAGCGCCGTCCAAGACCTCGGTGCCGACTGTCGTGATGGTCTTGCCGCCCTTTTTCACTTCTATCACGTCTGCGGTGGAAATGTCTGTCGTAATGGTATCCTTCAGCATGTCCGTCAGCTGATCGGTGCTCAAAAACAGCGTGTTCGCCTTTAAACGCTCATACGCCGCGTGGTTGGAAAGCGAAGCCGCCAGTGCCGAATGTGCGGAAGCGGCGGAATTGACCTCGCGGGCTATGGCACTGCGAAAATGACTATCCAGTATGTAAAACTGCGTGAGCTGCACGGCGAGCGTGACGAACACGAGCGCAATGAGCGATATTTTTTGCCATAGCTTCATAAAAGACTCCCTTTACGCTTATCGGCGCTCTAAGCGGTAGCCGAGCTTCGGAATGGTGATGAGCTTGCCCTGCAATCCCATTTTGCGGCGCACCTGCTGCACGTGAATGTCCACACTGCGCGATTCACCGGTGAAATCAAAGCCCCAAATGTTCGAGAGCAGCTGCTCGCGCGTGATGGCAACGTCCGGGTTGCGCATGAAAAAGACGAGTACGTCAAACTCCTTCGGTGTCAGCGCCACAGGCACGCCGTTTTTCAGCGCCGTGTGCTTTTCAATGTCCACCTGAATATCGCCGTAGCGCAGGTGCATTTCGCTTTTGCCCGCGCGGCGCAGCACCACTTCAATGCGCGCCAAAAGCTCCACGGGCTCAAACGGCTTTACAATGTAATCCTCTGCGCCGCCGCGCAGACCCTTTACCTTGTCCGCCACCGCGCCGAGCGCCGTCAGGAAAATCACCGGCGTTTCGCAGCTTTCCCCGCGGATGTGCTCCAAAACGGCAAAGCCGTCCATGCCGGGCAGCATCACATCGAGCAAAATGAGGTCATACGTGCCGTTTATGATGGTCTGTACGGCCTCTTCGCCGTCTGCGCAGCGGTCGTATTCGTAGTCGCCGATCGAGAGCGTGGCGGCCAGCATTTTCGAGATATTTTCATCATCTTCCACAATCAGAATGCGGATCATACAGTCTTCCTCTTTTCCCCTTTTCGCCGGCACCCATCCGACGATTATGTTAACCCTATTGTAGCATAGAAAAAAGCGGGCTTCAAGGAAAGAAGCCCGCCGGTAACGGTGTGTAAATTCAATTTTGCAAAAATTTTGCAGAAAGGGAAAATTTAGCTTTCACCATTCTCCGTTTTTTCGCGGTGGATACGCAGCAAAGCGAAGCCGAACGGCGGCAGCTTGAAATCGCCGCCTGCGGGGTTCGGGTACGGCGCGCCGAAAATAAACTCTGCATTGTCAAGATGCAGCCCCGGAATGACCGCGTTTTCCATGCTGCGGTTCACGGCAACGAACAGCGCGTCCTCGCCGCCTTCCGTTTCCACATAGCGCTCAAACGAAAGCACATTGTCGTGTGCATAAACACTGCGCAGGCCGCCGTCTTTTAAAATGTCGCCGTGCTCCTGCCGCAGCAGGCCGAGGTAGCGGTACCATGCGATAAGGTCCTCGTCTTCGTGTCCCCACGGGTAGCATGCGCGGTTGAACGGATCGCGGTAGCCCTCCATGCCGGCTTCGTCGCCGTAGTAGATGCACGGCACGCCCGGCAGCATAAACTGCAAAAACGCGGCAAGGCGCATGCGCTCAAGGCCGGTTTCGCGCTGCTCCGGGGAGAGCATGTGCGCACTTTGCCACTCGCGGCCATGGCTGCCCGCCGGTTCGCCGCCGAGCACCGTCAAAGCGCGCTCCGTATCGTGCGTGCCGATGTGGTTCATCAAAATGCGTAAGACCTGCGGCGGGTAGTTTTCCACGATGGTCTCAATGCGATCCATAATGAGCGACGCATGCTCACCGAGCAGAAACCCGAGGATTGCATCGCGAAACGGGTAGTTCATCACGCTGTCCAGCTGCCCGCCCAGCAGATACCGGCGGCGCACACCGTAAGCTGTCTTGTTGGAGGCGTCTTCCCACACTTCGCCGAGCACCATGGCGTTTTCATCCTGCGCTTTCGCGGCGCGGTTCAGGCGGTCAATAAAGCCGTCCGGCAGCTCGTCGGCAACGTCCAAGCGCCAGCCGGAAGCACCGGCCTCAAGCCAATGCCGGATGATACCGTCTTCGCCGTTGATATAGTTGTCATACGCGGGATTTTCCTCGCGCACATTCGGCAGCGTGATGAAATTCCACCAACATTCGTAGTCGTTCGGCCAGCTCCGAAAGCTGTACCACGGGTAATACGGGGAAGACTGCGAGCGGTACGCGCCGCCGTCGCCGTAGCGGCCCTCGCGGTTAAAATAAATGCTGTCGCTGCCCGTGTGGCTGAAAACACCGTCGAGCAAAACGTGAATGTTGCGCTCTTTCGCCGCCGCGCACAGCGAGCGGAAGTCTTCCTCATCGCCGAGCAGCGGGTCAATTTTCTCATAGTTCGCCGTGTCGTAACGGTGGTTGGAATGCGATTCAAAAATGGGGTTCAGATAAATGCAGGTCACGCCGAGAGACGCTAAATAATCGAGCTTTTCCTCGATGCCCTTTAAGTCACCGCCGAAAAAATCCGAGTTTGTCACAATGCCCTGTGCGTTCGGCTTCCAGTCCGGCTGGTCAAGCCAGTTTTCATGCAGCGTGCGGTCTGCCGGAACGTTTTCTTTCGCTTTGCCGGAGGACGCAAAACGGTCCGGGAAGATTTGATACAAAATGCCGCCCGCAAGCCAGTCCGGCGTTTTATATGCACCGTCGTACACGGTCAGCTGCCAGTCTTCACGTGCACCGGCGCGCGCCTCGCCGCCGAGGTCCTTTTTAAGGACAGAGCGCCCACGCGATGTGCGCAGTTCAAAATGATAGAAGTAAAGCCCCGTTTTTTGCGGCGTAAAGTGGCACTCCCACCACTCGTAGTCATTGCCGTTCATGCCGCACCAGAACATATCAAGGCACTCAATGCGGTTATCCGGGTGCTGCACCAAAAGGTAGGAGGCAGAGCACTGCATGTCGCGCGGCAGCGTAATTTTAAAGTGCACACGCGTGCCGTCTGCCACAGCGCCCAGCGGGCTGCGGTGTATGGAATTTCTGGAATTAAATAGCGTCATCGGTAAACTCTCCTGCATGAAGAAGCAGGGCACTACGACCGCAGCGCCCTGCTTTTTACATAAACTTACGTGATATTACTTCTTTTTCGTCTCGGCTTTCGTCTCGACCGGCTTTGCGAGCCAAATGGTGTTCGCATAATCGCGGATGGCGCGGTCGGCAGCGAAAATGCCTGCCTTTGCGGTGTTGACAAGGGACATAGAGTTCCACTTGGTCTGGTCCTTATAAAGCTGTTCGGCTTTCTGCTGCGCATGGCTGTAAGAAGCAAAGTCTGCAAGCGCCATGTACTGGTCGACGTTGAGGAGTGCCTGGTGCAGGTTCTGGAACGTCTTGCCGTTAAAGCCCTGGCCGAGAGCATCCATCGCCTTGCGGATGATGTCGTTGTGCTCGTACTGGTTTCTCGGGTTGTAGCCGGAAGCGCGCAGGCTGTTGACCTCGGGCGTCGTCATGCCGAAGAGGATGATGTTGTCATCGCCCACTGCGTCGTGAATTTCCACGTTCGCGCCGTCCAGCGTGCCGAGAGTGATGGCGCCGTTGATCATAAACTTCATGTTGGAGGTGCCGGAAGCCTCTGTACCCGCAAGGGAGATCTGTTCGCTGATCTCCGCCGCCGGGGTGAGCAGCTCTGCCCAGGATACGCAGTAGTTTTCAACGAAGATGACGCGCAGCTTCTGGTTGACGCGCGGGTCGTTGTTGATGGTATCGGCAAGGCAGACGATGAACTGGAGAATTTCCTTTGCGAAATAGTAGCCCGGGGCTGCCTTTGCGCCGAAGAAGAACGTGTGCGGGGTATAATCCGCGTTCGGGTTTTCGAGCAACCACTGGTATACGGAGAGAATATGCAGCGCATTCATGTGCTGGCGCTTGTACTCGTGCAGACGCTTGACCTGTACGTCGAAAATGCTGTTCGGGTCAACGATCTGGCCCTGCGTGCGCTTAACGTGCTCGGCAAGGCGCTGCTTGTTGTGCAGCTTGATCTCGGCAAGCTTCTTCTGCACGGAGGTATCGTCCTTATATTTCATCAGCTTCTCAAGCTGAGCAGCATCGTGGATGAAGCCGTCGCCCGTCAACTCGGTGATAAGGGAAGCAAGCTCCGGGTTCGACTGGTTCAGCCAGCGGCGATGTGCAATGCCGTTTGTGACGTTCTTAAATTTATTCGGCCACTCGGTGTAGAAGTCGTGGAACACGCTGTCCTTCAAAATTTCGCTGTGCAGCGCGGAAACGCCGTTCGTGCTGTGTGTTGCGTATACGGCAAGGTTTGCCATGCGCACATAGCCGTCGTTCAGCGGGGCCATGCGCCGGATCTTGCCTTCGTCCACGCCCTTTGCACGCATCTCAATCCAGAAACGGCGGTTGATCTCTTCTACAATCTGGTAAATACGCGGCAGACGGGATTTGAACAGGTCTGCGCTCCAGCACTCAAGCGCCTCGCTCATAACGGTGTGGTTCGTGTACGCAATGGTGCGGGTCACAATATCCCAAGCTGCGTCCCACTCGTAGCCGCATTCGTCGAGCATGATGCGCATGAGCTCCGGGATAGCGAGCACGGGGTGCGTGTCATTGAGGTGGATCGCCGCAAGCTTCGGCAGATCATCAAGGGAGCTATGCGTGTACAGGTGGCGGCGTACGATGTCCTGTACGGAGGCGGAAACGAGGAAGTACTGCTGTGCAAGGCGCAGGCTCTTGCCCTCGTAGTGGTTGTCTTCCGGGTAGAGGACCTTTGTGATGGCCTCTGCCATAGCTTTCTGCTCCATAGCGCGCATATAGTTGCCGCTGTTGAAGAGCTTCATATCAAATTCGTTGGCTTCCGCACGCCAGATGCGCAGCACGGAAATGCCCTTGCCGTCCATGCCGGAAACATACAAATCGTACGGGATCGCCATAACGGGGTTATAGTTCTTATGACGTACGGAATGGTAGTGGTCATGCCACTGCTCTTCAATGTAGCCGTCGAAGTGCACCTCAATGGCGCTTTCGTCGACCTTCTGCATCCAGACCTCGCCGCCCGGAAGCCAGAAGTCCGGCAGCTCCGTCTGCCAACCCTCAACGAGCTTCTGGCGGAAAATACCGTATTCATAGCGCAGGGAATAGCCCATGGCCGGGTAGCCCTGTGTTGCAAGGCCGTCAAGGAAGCAGGCGGCAAGACGGCCGAGGCCGCCGTTGCCAAGGCCGGCGTCCGGCTCCTGTTCGTAAAGGTTATCGAGCTTTACGCCCATTTCGGAAAGTGCTTTGCGGAAGCTGTCCTCGAGACCGAGGTTAAACAGGTTGTTCTTCAGGGAGCGGCCCAGCAGGAACTCCATGCACAGGTAGTAGATTTGCTTTGTCTCCTGCTTTTCAGCTTCGTGTACAAATTCGTCGCGGCCGCGAACGAGCAGGTCGCGCACCACAAGTGCGGATGCTTTGTAGAATTCATCGTCGGAAGCGTTCTTTGCGGAAACGCCGTAAATGTGCGAGAGCTTCTCACGGATTGCGCTCTGGACCTGCGCGGGGGTCATCTTGTAATTCATTCTTTGTCCTCCATGTGTTATGCGTGAAAAACACGCCAGATTTGTGTTATATGCACAAAATTAAATGCGTTTTGATTAAAAAACAAATGGTTTATACCCATTATATACTAAAATCATGAAAAATTCAAGACCAATAGCGGGCGGATAAGCAGAAATTAAAGCTGTGGCTTTGTATAGTTTCGACAGAAAATATCGGCTTTCGGTATAAACCGGCCGAAAACCGCAGTGCGCCTGTCTTTTTTCGACCTTACACACACCGTATACCATTATATATGGGAAAACAGCGGGTTACAAGTACATTTGTGTAAAATCTGTGCAGATTTTGCAGAAAACCGCCGAAACACCCGTCTTGCGCGCTTTTTTTGACAAGGCGGGGCTTTTGGTATATAATGCAGAACAGAGTATAACCCGCGTAAAATCGGCGCGGGGAAAGGAATCTGTGCAATGGAAAAAACGAGATTCAAACTGAATATCTGCGGCGTGGACGTCACCGTTTCCGGCGATGTGGACCGCGACGGTGCAGAAGCCATCGCAGAGCGTGTGCGCGTGCGTATGGAAGAGGTTTTAAACAACGCCTACGGCGCGACCATAGAGAAAGCGGCGGTCATTGCGGCCATGAACCTGAGCGAGGAGCTTTCCCGCACGGAGGCCGCTTTGAATCAGGCCCGCGAGGAAGCGGATGCTCTGCGCACAAAGACAAAGGAATTTGCCGGTGCGGACGGCCTGAAGGCCCGCCTTTCCGAAGCGGAAATGAAGCTCGGCGTTTTGCAGGAAAAGCTGCGCCTTGCCGAAAACCGCGCCGAAGCTGCGGAAAAGGAAGCGGAAGAAGCGAAAGCCGCTGCCCAAAACGCAGCGCACACGGCAGCTGCAGAACCGCTCGACCTGCCGCCCATCGACCTGCGCAACCCCATGCTGCCCGATTACGGCGACGAAACGGGGCTTGTGAGCTTTTTCGAAAAGGCAGACGTAAAGGAGACCGCGCGTGAAGACGAAGAAGATTGAGGTGCTCGCGCCCGCCGGTAATCCCGCGGCCCTGAAAGCGGCGGTGTTTGCCGGTGCGGATGCCGTGTACATGGGCGGCTCGCTGTTTTCCGCCAGAGCATCGGCGGTGAACTTTTCGCGTGAAGAAATGCGGGAAGCGGTGCTTTTTGCCCGCGAGCGCAATGTGCGCGTGTACGTCACGGTTAACACGCTTTTAAAAGATGACGAACTTCCCGAAGCGCTTGATTTCTGCAAGTTCCTGTGTTCTGTTCCCGTAGACGGCATTTTGATCCAGGACATGGGTCTGTTTAATATTCTGCGCGAAGCCTGCCCCGAGATGCCTTTGCACGCCTCTACCCAGATGAGCCTACACACGCCCGGCGGCGCGGCCTTATTAAAGGAACTCGGTGCGTCCCGCGTCGTTTTGGCACGTGAGATGTCTTTGAAAGAAATTGAAGAAGTCTCAAAAAAGACTGATGTGGAGCTTGAAGCTTTCGTGCACGGTGCGCTGTGCATGTCGCTTTCCGGCCAGTGCTATTTCAGCGCCATGCTCGGCGGCCGCAGCGGCAACCGTGGGCGCTGTGCTCAAACCTGCCGTCTGCCGTTTGCCGCGCCCGGTGGCACGGGGCACGACCTCAGTTTAAAGGACATGTCGTTCATCGACCACATCGAAACGCTGCACAATGCCGGCGTATGTTCCGCAAAGATCGAGGGTCGCATGAAGCGGCCGGAATACGTGGCGGCGGCAGTCGCGGCGTGCCGAAAAGCGGCAGACGGCGAGTCTGTGCCGGAAAACCTGCTCGAACATTTAAACGCGGTGTTCTCGCGCTCCGGCTTTACGGACGGCTATCTGTCCGCTCACAGAGGACGCATCATGTTCGGCACCCGCACAAAGGAAGACGTGGAGAGCGCAAATTCCGCCGTGTTCGCGCAGCTGCATACTTTATATAAAAACGAAGCGCAGCGTGTGCCTGTGACATTCACATTAAGCGCCTTTGCGGGCGAAAACCCGCGCGTCACAGTCTCGGACGGCGAAAACGAAGCGGTCGTAACGGCAGAAGACTGCGTATGCGAAATCGCACAGAAGCTGCCCGTCAACACCGAACGCTGGGAGCAGCAGTTAAGAAAAACCGGCGGCACGCCGTATTTGTGCGCAGCGGTGCAGATCGATACCGATGAAAAAACCGCATTGCCCATTTCCGTTTTGAACGGTCTGCGCCGTGAAGCGCTGGAAAAGCTCGGCGAACAGCGCCGCGAAAAGCCCGCCGTATCGTTTAAAGATATTCCGCTCGATACGCGTACACATGGTGGAAGCGGCCGGCCTAAACTCCGCGCGTTCTTCAAAGACTGCGCGCAGGTGCCGGAAAACATTTCCATGCTGGAAGCGGTCATTCTGCCGCTCGACGCCGACGAAGCGACGCGCACGCGCTGCAAAAACGCGGGTGTTGAGGTAATTCTTGCCCTGCCGCGCGCGCTGTGGGGCATCGAAAACGCGGTGCGCGCACGCATGAAAGCGTGCAAAGCCATGGGCGATACGCACTTTTACTGCGGCAATCTCGGTGCGCTCGCCCTGTGCAAGGAACTTGGTGTGTCCGCGCACGGCGGATTTTCGCTCAATGTATTCAATACGGAATGCCTGCGCTTTTTTGAAGAATTCGGCTTAGACGATACCGAGCTTTCCTTTGAGCTGACCGGCGACGAAATTCGCGGCCTCGGCGGCGAGCTGCCGCGCGGCATTTTGCTCTACGGCCGTCAGCCCCTGATGCTCACGCGCAACTGTCCGCTTGCAAATTCGCCGAAGGGTTGCTTAAACTGCAAGCATGCGGGCAAAATCCGTGACCGCAAGGGCGTGGAATTTCCCGTGCACTGCACGCGTTTTGAGGGCAAAACCGTGTATTCCGAGGTCTTTAACAGCGTGCCGCTCGTGCTCTTTGACCGCCCCGTTTCAAATGTCGATTTCGGTGTTTTGCGCTTCTCTGTGGAAAACGCCGTGGAAACGCAGGCGATTTTAGACGCTGCCGTTCGTCATGAAAAGCCGCATTCCGACTGCACCCGAGGACTTTTCCTCCGCGGCGTGCTTTGATTGTGGAAAACTCGGTGGAAAGTGTTTAGAACTTTCTTTTTGAACAGACTGTGAACTCAAAAAAACCGCAGAAATAAGCCGTTTTTCATTTTCCACAGCGCTGTGGAAACAGTTATCCACAATGAGGGAAAACCGGGAAAAAGTGTGAAAAACGGGAATTTTTGGGATACTGTATATAGACAAGGAGCAAAAAATGGAACAAAATATGGTTTTAAAACTGATGCGTGTACGCGAAGGTGCGATCATCCCGAAGCAGGCGACGGCGGGCAGCGCGGGCTATGACCTGTGCGCGTGTATGGACGCCCCGCAGACGATCGAGCCGGGCGAGCGCTGCGTATTTCCGAGCGGTCTTGCGGCGGAGATCCCCGCGGGCACGGCGGGCTTCGTTTTCACTCGCAGCGGTCTCGGCATCAAAAAGGGCATTCATGTCACGAACGGTGTCGGTGTCATCGACAGCGATTACCGCGGCGAAATCCAGATCGGCCTGCACAATCTCAGCGCGGAGCCGTACACGGTGCAGCCGGGCGAGCGCATTGCGCAAATGATTATTATGCCGTATTTCGCGCCGGTGATTGAGGAGGTCACATCTCTAACGGAGACTGACCGCGGTGCGGGTGGATTCGGAAGCACGGGGACAAAATAAATTTTCAAATTGCGGCGGTGTTCACGATTTTTCGGTTGAAGCTCCGCCGCTGTTTTGTTATACTGAATAAGTATGAGTACCGTGCGCCGCAAAGACGTGCGGCTTACCAAAGTTTTACCCGTTTCGGGAGGTCTTATCCTATGGGTTCTCTGCAATCTACGATCATGGCAGGTCTTTCCTCGCTTTTTTCTCTTTTTTCAACATCTATCAAAGATATCGGCATCGACCTCGGCACGGCCAACACGCTCGTTTATGTGCGCGGTGAGGGCATCGTGCTGCGCGAGCCGTCCGTGGTGGCGGTGGACGCGAACTCCAACGAGGTTTTAGCCATCGGCAAAAAGGCCAAAGAAATGCTCGGCCGCACGCCAGAGTCCATCACGGCGGTGCGCCCGTTAAAAGACGGCGTCATTGCGGATTTTGAGGTGACGGCAGCCATGCTCAAATACTTTGTGCGCAAGGCCATCAAGGCCGGTTCGTTCACGCGCCCGCACATCGTCATCTGCATTCCCTCCGGCGTTACGGAGGTGGAGCGCCGCGCGGTGGAGGACGCCGCAAAGCAGGCGGGTGCAAGCCGCGTGGAGCTCATTTTGGAGCCGGTCGCGGCGGCCATAGGCGCAGGGTTGCCCACGGGCGAGCCGGTTGCGAGCATGGTTCTGGACATCGGCGGCGGCACAAGCGAAACGGCGGTCATCTCCTACGGCGACCCCATCGTGGCAGATTCCGTCCGTGTGGCAGGCGATAAATTTGATGCAGCTATCGTTTCGTACTTGCGCAAAAAGTACGGTGTGCTCATCGGCGAACGCACTGCGGAGGACGTGAAATTGCAGATCGGCTCCGCTTACCCGCTTGAGGAACTCGGCAGTGTCTCCATGGAGGTGCGCGGTTGCAGCGCGGCGGACGGCCAGCCGAAAAATATTACCGTCACGGCAGAAGACGTGCGCGAGGCGCTTTTGGTGCCGCTGAAAGCTGTGTTCGAGTCCGTACACCGCGTTTTGGAGCGGACCCCGCCGGAGCTTTCCGCAGATCTTTTGGATATGGGTCTCACGCTCACGGGCGGCGGTGCACTGCTGCGTGGCTTAGACCGCTTTTTGCATGAAGCGACGGGCCTGCCCGTGCAGGTCGCGGAGCGCCCGCTCGACTGCGTAGCCGAGGGTGCAGGCCGCACATTAGAGGGCAAAGCGCATATCCCCGCAAACGCGCGCGGCGCGGTAAAAGCTGCAGAAAAATAAATTGAATTTGACTTTAAATAAAAATCGAAAGGCAGGTGCGGCGCATGGAGAAATTCACCTCTAAAAATTTTAAAATTTTAATGATCGCGGTCGTCGTTCTGCTCGGCGTGCTCGTGTACGGCTTAAACGCCGGAACATCCGTGTTCTCAAACGTGTTCGGCACGGTATCCGCACCGCTGCTCACGGCGGGGACGAATACCACCGAGGGCGCAAAGGAGTTTTTGAATTTGGACGGCATGTCCAAAGAGGAGCTTAAAGCGCTGTACAACGACCTTTCGGAGGAAAACCGGAAGCTGCGCGAACAGCTTGTGGATTACTACACCTTAAAAGACGAGAATGCTTCGTATGAAAATATCCTCTCCGTCAAAAAAGCCATGCCCGATCTGCAGTTGGCCGCAGCAAGCGTCGTAGGGCGCGACCCGAACGATGTGTTCGGCGATTTCACCATCAACTGCGGCAGCCTCGCAGGCGTGTCCGTCGGCGATGCCGTCATCACGGAAACGGGCGTCGTAGGTGTTGTGGAGGAGGTCTACGCCGCGTCAAGCCGCGTGCGGTCGATTTTATCCGAAAAAACGCAGATCGGCGCCACGGATAAATCGTGTAAAGAAAGCGGCGTCGTCACAAGCGATATCCAGTTTGCAAACAGCGGCAAGGTGAAAATGCTGTACCTTACAAGAGATACCGAGGTGCAGCCGGGCTCCATCATCACCACAAGCGGCGCGGGCGGCGTGTTCCCGGGCGATCTGCTCATCGGGCGTGTGGACAGCGTAGAGCGCAGCAACGCAGATTCCTCGTACTACGCCATTTTGACCCCGTATGTGGACGTGACCGAGGTGACGGACGTCTTCGTCGTGACGGATTTCGACGGCAAGGGTGACGTCACAACAGGCTTGCCGGAAACGAATAAGGATGAAGAGGATCCGGCGCAGACAGCGAGTAAGGGCAACGAGTAAAGCGAAGCGACGCTAAAAGTTTTGCTCAAGCTTTTTCAAAAGCTTGCAGGTTTTTAGGGCAGCGCCCTAAATCGCTTTCCGCAGAAAGCGAAATCTTTTGCCTACCCAAAAGTCAGGAAGGGAAAGTGTAACAGTCCGGTGGACTGTTACACTTAGGGAAACCCTACTAAGGGGTTTCCCTAAAAGCCTTTTAAAAAGGCTTTTTTAAGGCTTTTTTAAATAAGATAAAACAGTTAAAAAGGAGTGAACAGCCATGCCAAACCGCAAAAAATGGATACGCTATGTCTTGTATGCGGTCGAAATTCTGCTGCTGTTCCTCTTGCAGGATACGCCGGGGCTGCTGCCGCAGATCATGGGCGCAAAGCCGCTTCTGGTGCTCTCGGCCGCACTCACCGTCGCTATGGTGGAGGAGTGCACACCCGCTATGGCGTTCGGCATGTACGCCGGGTTTCTGGCCGATATCGGCAGCGGGGCTGTGTTCGGGTACCACGCGCTCACGTTCGGGGTGCTGTGCTTTTTGCTGAGCGGCCTGTGCGGCACCAGAATTCAAATTCAGCTTTTCACATCGGTCTTAATGGGCCTGTGGAGCTGCGCCGTCGCCGTTTTGCTCGATTGGCTCGCGCTGTACGTCGCAGCCGGGTATTCGCTGACGGTGTACGCGCTCGTCACAAAATATCTGCCCATTTATTTTTATACGCTTTTAACGGTGCCGGTGTGCTACGGCCTGCAAGCGTGGGTGCGCAAGCCCCGTGTGCGCAGCGCCATCCGGCGGCGCAGAACAAAGCTGCATAAGCTGCAGAAAATTTAAGTTTTCAACGAAAGGAGACGACAGCTGTGAAAAAAGGACGCGGCCGCTATATTTTCTGCGGCGTTATGCTTGCTGCCGTTTTTCTTTTGTATGTCGGGCGGCTTGCGCAGTGGCAGCTTTTAGAGGGCAGCGCGTTTGAAGAGGAGGCCGTGCAGTCCTCCGCAACGTATTTAAAACTCACCGGCACGCGCGGCGAAATTTTAGACGCAAACGGAAACGTGCTCGCAGGCAACCGCTCTGTGTATAACATCACGTACAGCCGCCTTTCCGGCAGCAATGAAACGCGCAACGCCGTCGTTTTAGAGACCGTAAAGTTGCTCGAAACACTTGGCGTCCCGTGGACAGACCGCCTGCCCATCGAAGTGAAAGCGGGCCAGTATAAATTCAAAACCAAAGCGACCTCCGAGATCGAAACGCTGAAAAGCGAAGACATCTTAGACTTACCCTCGAGCGCCACGGCAGACGAGTGCATGGAATCGCTCATCGAGCGGTATGACCTCGAAGCCTATACAAGCCCCGAAGACATCCGCCGTATCGCGTCCGTGCGCTACGGCATGGAGCGCGCGTATTTCAGCCGCACGAACCCGTTCGTGCTCGCAAAAGACATTTCCATCGAAACGGTGGAGCTCTTAAGTGAGCGCAGCACAGATTTGCCGGGCATTGAAACGCAGGTGGAGCAGACGCGCGAATACCCGGAGGGCGATTTGGCTCCGCATATCGTCGGCACGCTGGGTGCCATTTCGCAAGAACAGTACGATGCTGCCGAGGAAGCGGGCAACACGTATTCCGCCTCAAACGTTTCCGGCTATTCCTATACGGATACCGTCGGCCAAAGCGGTATTGAGAGCGTGTTCGAGTCCACCCTGCGCGGCAAAAACGGCAAAGAGAGCGTCACAACGGATGCTACCGGCAAAGTGACCTCCACCACCGTGACGGAGCCACCGGAAGCGGGCGATTCCGTGTGGCTTACCATAGACAGCAATGTGCAGCGCGCGGCCGTAAACGCGCTCGCCGAGCAGATTGAAGCGAAGCCGACCGAAGACTGCGAGGCCGGTGCGGTTGTCGCCTTGGACGTGAACACCGGCGGCATCATCGCCAGCGCAACCTGCCCGAATTTCGACCTTGAAAAGTACAATACGGACGATGCGTATTTGACGCAGCTTTATGCGGACGAAAGCCGGCCGCTTTTCAACCGCGCATTAAACGGCATCTTTACGCCGGGTTCCGTTTTTAAGCCCCTTGTCGCCTTGGCGGCGCTGGAGGAAGGCGTCATCACGCCGACCTCTCACCCCGTGAACTGCGACGGTGCGTACCACTATTATGCGCCGGATTACGAACCGGGCTGCCTCGGCGTGCACGGCGAGGTGGATGTGTACGGCGCCATCCGCAACTCCTGCAACGCGTTTTTCTTTGACGTGGGCCGCATGCTGACCATTCACAAAATGCACACGTATGCAGAGCTGTTCGCTCTCGGAGAAAAGACCGGGTGCGAATTGAGTGAGACTGCGGGCATCATGTCCGACCCCAAAACGTATACAGAGCGCCACGGCGCAAACTGGTACGACGGCCTCACCATTCAGGCGGCCATTGGCCAGTGCGACGATATGTTCACGCCGATCGAGCTTGCGGAATACTGTGCCATGATCGCAAACGGTGGCACGCGCTACAAAACGCATTTCTTAAATAAAGTCACAGACTACGACCGCGCGGTGGAAAAAGAGACCGCACAGCCGGAGGTCGTGTTACAGGCAGAGATCGAGGACGAATACTTTAAAGCTGTGCGCGAGGGCATGCGGCAGGTGTGTACAGAGGGCACGGCGGCTTCTACTTTCGCGGATTTCGGCATCGCTGTCGCGGGCAAGACCGGCACGGCGGAAAATGCCGACCATTCCGATAACCTGACGTTCATCGGCTTTGCACCGTACGAGAACCCGGAGATCGCCGTGGCGGTCGTCATCGAATACGGCGGCAAAGGTGATGCCGCAAAGGAGACGGCAAAGGCGGTTTTTGAAGCCTATTTTGCCGAAACGCTCCAAAAGGAGACGAAAAGCGAAGAGACTACCGCATCGGAAAGCGCGGAATGATTCGCATGCAGATCGGATATTTGTCTGCTTCGACAAAAAAACCGCGGTGTTTTTGTCTCGCTGTGATAAAATTGCGGTATAGCCATTTTTGCTTTTGACTACCGTGCATTTTTGTGTTATTATGTTTAATGAGGTATTATCTATGGGTACTGCTATTGTTGTCACATCGGGAAAAGGCGGCGTGGGGAAATCCACCGTTTCGCTTGGGCTGGCTTCTCAGTTTGCGGCGGGCGGCGAACGCGTTCTGCTTTTGGATTGTGACGCGGGCCTGCGCAGTCTGGACCGTATGACCGGCACAGAGGAAGCGCTCGTGTTTGACAGTTCAGACGTTGTGGCAGGGCGCTGTGCGCCGGCGGATGCGATCTACCCGTGCGTGACGATGCCCGGCGTGTCTTTAATGCCTGCCCCGGCAAGCGGCGAAGACCTCGTGCCGGAACGCGTTATGCTTAGGCTCGTTCCGCTTTTAAAGCGCTATTTTGACCGCGTGATCCTCGATTCCCCCGCGGGCGTGGGGCGCGGCTTCCGCGCGGCGGCAGCGGCGGCGGACTGCGCGCTCATCGTGTGCAATTCGGACCCCGTGTGCATCCGCGACGCGTCCATTGTGCGCAGGCTTTTAACGGAGCTCGAGGTGCCGCAGCAGCGGCTCGTCATCAATCGCTTTAACGCCGAATATTTCGGCAGCCTTTCCGCCGGGCGGGAAGACGCCGGCGGCCTGCGCGACCTCGATGACGTCATCGACCAAAGCGGCGTGCGGCTCATCGGCATCGTACCCGAAGATAGACAAATGACGGCTGCTTTTCAGCGTGGCTGCGTGCCGGCGGATGACCTGCCCGGCATGACGGCGCTTTCCCGCATAGCGGCACGCATGAACGGTGTTTCGGTTCCCTTATCGTTGTGACATTTGGGATAGGGGCCGAATGATTATAAACAGGGAGGAATTTTTATGAATATCGCGCTTACGGCGCATGACGCAAAAAAAGAGCTTATGGTACAGTTCTGCATCGCTTACTGCGGTATCCTGAGCCGGCATAATCTCTGTGCGACCGGCACCACCGGTAAGCTTGTAGAGGAAGCAACCGGTCTTTCGGTCCACCGCTTTTTAAGCGGCCCACAGGGCGGCGATCAGCAGATTGCGGCGCGTATCTCCTGCAACGAGATCGACCTTTTGCTGTACTTCCGCGACCCCATGCAGAAGCAGGCACTGGAGCCGCACGATAAAAACCTGCTCCGTCTCTGCGACCTGAATAACATTCCCGTGGCGACGAACATCGCAACGGCAGAGGTGCTCATCCATGGTCTCGAGCGCGGCGACCTCGATTGGCGCGAGATTGTAAAGCTGTAAATTTAAAACCAAAGCGTATGCTTTGAAAATACACCGGCATTGACCGGGAAGAGTATCTGCCATGGGGCACAAAACAGAGAGCGCCGCAAATGCTGAGAGCGGCGCGTGCATCCGGCAGAGAAAGACACCCGTGAGCCGCACGAAAGTGCGTTTTCCGCGTTAAGGAAAGAAAGGGGAGGGAAAGCTTTCGCTTTTTCTCCCGAAAAAGGGTGGCACCACGAACCTGTTTCGTCCCTTATCCGTTTTGGGTAAGGGTTTTTTTATTTTTCATGAATGAGAGGGATATTTTATGGAATTGATCACAAAAGCGCCTAAGGGCACCGTGGATATCATTCCGGGCGAATCCGAAAAATGGTCGCTTGTGGAAGCCGTTATGACGGATGAAGCGGAACTGAACGGCTTTTCCGAGATCCGCACCCCGGTGTTTGAGCACACCGAGCTCTTCCTGCGCTCCGTCGGCGACACCACCGACGTGGTGGAAAAGCAGATGTACACGTTTGAAGATAAGGGCGGCCGCTCCATTACGCTGCGCCCGGAGGGCACGGCGGGCGCTGTGCGCGCCATGCTGGAAAACGGCCTGTATAACGGCGGTTACCCGGTAAAGCTCTACTATAAGACCTCCTGCTACCGCTACGAAAAACCGCAGGCAGGCCGTTTGCGCGAGCTGCATCAGTTCGGCGTGGAGATGTTCGGCACCGCAGAACCGGCGGCGGACGCACAGGTCATTGCTATGGCCATGTCCATTTTCAATCGTCTCGGCCTTGCCGATGACATTGAGGTCTCCATCAACTCCATCGGCTGCCCCACCTGCCGCGCAGAGTACAGAAAGGCGCTGAGAGCGTATTTCGAGGGCTATAAGGATCAGCTCTGCGAGACCTGCAATTCCCGCTTGGAGCGCAACCCCATGCGTATTCTGGACTGCAAAAGCCCCGTTTGCGGCGAGATTGCCAAGAGTGCGCCGAAGATCACGGATTATCTCTGCGACGACTGCCGTGCGCACTTTGAAAAGGTGCAGACGCTGCTGAAATCTATCAATATTCCGTTTTCCATCGATCCCGGCCTCGTCCGCGGCCTCGATTACTACACCCGCACCGTGTTTGAGTTCCCCTCGAAGCGCTTCGGCTTTGCGCTCGGCGGCGGCGGACGCTACGACGGCCTCGTGGAGGAAGTCGGCGGCAAGCCCACACCGGCACTCGGCTTCGGCCTCGGTCTTGACCGTATCCTGATGGCGATGAACGAGATGGGCGCAGACTTCGGAAATGACGCAAAGTGCGAGGTCTACATCGCGTCTCTGGGCGAAGCGGCGCAGATGAAGGCGTTCCAGCTCACCGAAAAAATGCACAGCTGCGGCATCGCGGCAGACTGCGACCTGTGCGCGCGCGGCCTGAAAGCCCAGATGAAGTACGCGGATAAGATCGGCGCGCAGTACAGCATCGTCCTCGGCGACGATGAGATCGCAAGCGGCAAAGCCGTGCTCAAAAATATGAAGACGGGTGAAAAGAAAAAGATCTCCCTCAACGACGACTTTGTCGATACGTACATCACGGCCGTCACCGAGCAGGAAGACGCCATGCCCATCACATTTTAATGCGTTATACTAAACGAAAGAGGAAATAAACCATGACACAATCGAGAACCCATACCTGCGGTGAGCTCCGCCTTGCAAATGCGGGCGAGACCGTCACCTTGGTCGGCTGGATGGAGAACATCCGCGAAGTCGGCAATAACTTTGCGTTTTTGGTGCTGCGCGATTTCTACGGCACCACGCAGGTCGTCATCGAAAACGAAGAGATGATGAACATCGTAAAGCCCCTCAATAAGGAATCCACCATTTCCGTCACGGGCGTCGTGCGCGAGCGCACCAGCAAAAACCCGAAGCTCCCCACCGGCGACATCGAGATCGCGCCGACGGAGATCACCGTGCTCGGCCGCTGCCGCTACAACGAGCTGCCGTTTGAGATCAACCACTCCCGCGAAGCGGACGAGAGCCAGCGTTTAAAATACCGCTATCTCGACCTGCGTAATCCGGAAGTGAAAGCCAACATCATCCTGCGCTGCAACGTTGTTTCCGCTCTGCGCACCGCTATGACGGAGCACGGCTTTTTAGAGATCACCACGCCGATCCTCACGGCTTCTTCGCCGGAGGGCGCGCGCGATTACCTCGTCCCGGCGCGTAAGCACCCGGGCAAGTTCTACGCCCTGCCGCAGGCACCGCAGCAATTTAAGCAGCTCCTCATGACCGCGGGCTTTGACCGCTACTTCCAGATCGCACCGTGCTTCCGCGATGAGGACGCGCGCGGCGACCGTTCCCCGGGCGAATTCTACCAGATGGATATGGAAATGGCGTTCGCCTCGCAGGAAGACGTTTTCGCCGTCATCGAAGACGTTCTCCCGCCGATCTTTGCAAAGTACGGCACGTATGATATTGCGTCCTCCGCGCCGTTTGCCCGCATCCCGTACCGTCAGGCTATGGAGGAGTTCGGCTCCGATAAGCCCGACCTGCGCATCGACCTGCGCGTCAAGGATGTCACGGATATTCTTGCAGGCTGCGGCTTCGGCCCGTTTGAAAACAACATCGTCAAGGCTGTCCCGGTCTCCAACTGCAAGCTCGCCCGCAAGGCGGTCGATAAGCTCTGCGCAGACGTAGAGGTGCAGGCCGGCCAGAAGCCGTATTGGTTCAAGGTCGACGAGTCCGGCGCCATTGCCGGCGGCATCGCAAAGTTCATCAATGCGGATGAAAAGACCGTGGAAGCCGTCAAATCCGCGCTGTCCCTCGAGCCGAATACACTCGTGTTCCTCTCCGCAGGCAAGCGCGAGGAAGCCCAGAAGACCGCAGGCGTCATGCGCCGTATGCTCGGCGCAGCGTGTGAGGGCCATATGGATAAAGAGCGCTACGCGTTCTGCTGGATCGTCGATTTCCCCATGTACGAGATCGGCGAGGAATCCGGCGAGCTGGAGTTCTGCCACAACCCGTTCTCCATGCCCTCCGGCGGTATGGAAACGCTGCTTAAGGCCGAGCGCGGCGAGATTGACCCGCTCGACATTCTGGCAGACCAGTACGACCTCGTTTGCAACGGCGTAGAGCTCTCCTCCGGCGCTGTGCGTAACCATGACCCGGAGATCATGGTCAAGGCGTTCGAGATGGTACGCCTCGGCGAAGACGACGTAAAGGCGAAGTTCCCGGCCATGTACAACGCATTCTGCTACGGAGCGCCGCCGCACGCCGGCATCGCCCCGGGCGTAGACCGCATGGTTATGCTGCTCTCCGGCGAAGAATCCATCCGCGAGGTCATCGCGTTCCCGATGAACAAGAGCGCACAGGATGTCATGATGGACGCACCGTCCAAAGTCACCGAGGCACAGCTCAAAGAGCTGCACATCGCCGTGACGGAAGAAGAGTAATGTTCTCTTTAGAACAGAACACATATAAAAACGCGCGGCTCGGCGATACCGATTTCACGGACGCCGAGCTGCGCGGCTATACGTTTGAAAATTGCGACCTGCGCGGCGCGACGTTTTCCGGCGCTTTGCTTGAAAAATGCCGCTTTTCTGCGTGCGCGTTCGATTTTTCTCGCTTAAACGACGTTTTGGCGCGCGGCTGTTCGTTTGAAAACTGCACGTTTTCGGGCGCAAGCCTGTTTGTCACCGCGTTTGAGAATTGCCGTGTCTCGGGCTGCTCCTTTGCGGGCGCAGACCTCACCGGCTGGGCCGTGCGCGGCGGCACACTCGAATACTGTGTGCTCGATCATTGTCCGCTCAAAAAGCAGGACTTTTCCGGCATCAGTCTGCGCGGTACGAGCTTTGCGGAAGCGGACCTCGAAAAAGCCGATCTTTCCGGCTGCGACCTTACGGAGACCGTGTTCCGCAATGCGCAGCTGAAAGAATGCGACCTGCGCCGTGCCAAATTTTCGCGCACCGATATCCGCTTTGCAAAAATGCAGAAAACAAAGATCGATTTGGAGGGTGCGGTGTATCTCGCGGGGCTGCTCGGTGCCGTCGTCAACTAAAAAAAGCCGGCAAAAAATTTCGTGAAAAAACGCGTTTTATTTTGTCAACCGCCGTATGGCGTGCATAGGGCTTATAAACGGGTATGGACGGTGTACAACCGCGCCGAAATGTGCCCCGAAAACCGTGAAAAAACGCCATGAAATCACAAGTTATACCGCGCGTTATGGAGAAAACCGTTTCTATGACGCTCGGTATATTTTGTTATTATTATGTAAACCTAATACTATATATAGTGGTTTTGACACTAAATATGCCCTTGACATGTATAGGAAAAGCGCCTATAATCGAAAGTACAGAAAGCGCAAAGCGAAGGCTTTTAGGCTTTGCCGCAGGGGAGAAACGGAAAGGGAAGTTAAACGTATGATTCGATATATTGTCAAGCGCAGCGGGGACAAGGTGTCGTTCGATGCGCGGAAAATCAAAAGCGCCATTTTTAAGGCCAATACCAGGATCGCCGCAGAGCGTATGAGCGACGCCGATCTGAACGAATTGACCGAAGAGGTGCTCACGGCGCTCGAAAAGCTGCCGGGTACGCCCACGGCGCAGGAAATTCAAAACGTGGTGGAGGAAAAGCTTCTTGCCGCCGATTACGCCAAAACGGCGAACGCTTACATCAATTATCGCACGGAGCATGAGCACCTGCGCGAAATGGACGACGAGCTCGTGAAGATTTTTGAAAACCTCACGTTCCGCCCGTCCGAAGAGGATGACTTAAAGCGCGAAAACGCGAATATCAACGCCGATACCGCCATGGGCACCATGCTGAAATACGGTTCCGAAAGCGCCAAGGCGTTTTACGATAAATATGTCATCCCGCCGGAGATTGCCAAAGCACACGCGAGCGGCGACATCCACATTCACGATAAAGACTTTTACGCCCTCACCGAAACATGCTGTCAGATTGACCTTTTAAAGCTGTTTCAAGACGGATTTTCCACAGGCCACGGCTATTTGAGAGAACCGAACGACATCCGCAGCTACGCCGCGCTCGCGTGCATCGCCATTCAGGCAAACCAAAACGAGATGCACGGCGGCCAAAGCGTGCCGAATTTCGACTACGCTATGGCGGAGGGCGTGAAGAAAACATACCGCAAGCAGTATTTCCGTGCGCTTGCGCAGTATATTGAGGTGCGGTTTGATATGAGCGCCTCCGATGCCGCTGCGCTGACGGCTGCCATCAAAGAAGCGCTCGGCACCGATGTCACAATGCACACCGCAGAAGCTTACGCCGAAAAGCTGCGCGCGTTTCTGCCGCGCCATCAAGCAGAAAACGGCTTCCAGATCATCACGGGCGACGCTGCCCGCGCCGCCGCGGAATACGCCGCAAAGACCGCCTACAAAGAGACGGATGCTGCCACGTATCAGGCCATGGAAGCGCTCGTCCACAATTTAAACACCATGAATTCCCGCGCCGGCGCACAGGTACCGTTCAGCTCCTTAAACTACGGCACGGATACCTCTCCGGAGGGCAGAATGGCCGTGCACAACCTGCTCCGCGCTACGGAAGCGGGGCTCGGCGACGGCGAAACACCCATTTTCCCGGTTCAAATTTTCAAAGTCAAGGAGGGCGTCAACTACAACGAGGGCGACCCGAACTATGACCTGTTCCGCCACGCGCTGCGCTGCTCCGCCAAGCGCCTGTTCCCGAATTTTAGCTTTTTGGACGCCCCGTTCAACCTGCAATACTATAAACCCGGCGATTATAACACCGAGGTGGCGTACATGGGCTGCCGTACGCGCGTCATGGGCAATGTATTCGATAACACAAAGGAAGTCACCTGCGGCAGAGGCAATTTGAGCTTCACCTCTATCAATCTGCCGCGCATCGGCATTGAAGCGAAGGGCGATATGAAAACGTTCTATAAGCTGCTCGATGAAAAAATCGCGCTCGTGGAAGAACAGCTTCTGCACCGCTTCAAAATCCAGTGCAGCAAAAAGGTGTATAATTATCCGTTTCTCATGGGGCAGGGCGTGTGGATCGATTCCGAAAAGCTCGACCGCAACGATTCCGTCGCCGAAGTCTTAAAGCACGGCACCTTAAGTGTCGGCTTCATCGGCCTTGCCGAGACCTTAAAAGCCCTCACCGGTAAGCACCACGGCGAAAGCGAAGAAAGCTGGAAGCTGGGGCTTGAGATCATCTCCCATATGCGGGAGAAAATGGACGAAAAAAGCCGTGAGACCGGCCTCAACTTCACCTTGCTCGCAACGCCCGCAGAGGGGCTTTCCGGCCGCTTTGTGCGCATAGACCAAAAGAAATACGGCAAAATTCCCGGCGTTACGGACAGAGAGTATTACACAAACTCGTTTCACGTGCCGGTGTATTACCCCATCAGCGCCTATGAAAAGATTCGCAGAGAAGCGCCGTTTCACGCGCTCACGAATGCGGGGCATATCAGCTACGTGGAGCTTGACGGCGATACGTGCAAAAACATCGACGCATTTGAAAGCATCGTGCGCTGCATGAAAGAAATGGGCATCGGCTATGGCTCGGTCAACCACCCCGTAGACAGAGACCCTGTGTGCGGGTATAACGGAATCATCGACGAGGTGTGCCCGAGGTGCGGCAGAAGAGAGGGCGAAGGCGTTCCGCTTGAAAGGCTTCTGGAGCTGAAAAAGCGCTACCACGACGTCCCGGATTATTCGCATTTGATTCGATAGAGCAAAGTTACCCTCAACGGTGATTAAAAGTTTCGCCCGCCTTTTCAAAGGCGGTGGGGTCTTGGGGCGAAGCCCCGAGTCGCCATTCGCAAATGGCGAAATCCTTTTGCCTACCAAAAATCAGGACGGGAACTTCAACAGTCCGGTGGACTGTTGAAGTATGGGAGACCCAATTAGGGGGTCTCCCAATGAACTTGCACCGCAAGTTCATAAAAGCAAAAACGGCAACACATGGGTTTAACCTGAACGACAAGTCGTTCAGCTATGGTTTTGTGCTTTTGATGATTGAAAATCATCAATTTCGCTGCGCGAAACCAGCCCAAGAACCACCTAAAAGGCGGCATCCGCCGCCTTTGGAAAAATTGAAATGAATGTAAAAATATATTTATAAAAAGAATCGAGGCAGTTATCATGTCACCCAAAACGCAGAAAAATACAAAAACCATCATCGTCGGCGAAGGCCGCGGGTTCGACCGCATCCGCCGCATCACAGGCTACCTTGTCGGCACCACCGACCGCTGGAACGACGCCAAACGCGCCGAAGAACACGACCGCGTAAAGCACAGCCTGTAAGGCACGGCAAAATGGAAATCCGCATTTCCGGCATCGTGAACGATTCCATCGTGGACGGGCGCGGCATCCGCCTCACCGTGTTCACACAGGGCTGTCCGCACCATTGTCCCGGCTGCCATAACCCCAAAACGCATGATTTTGCGGGCGGCAGGGTGGAAGATACCGATGTCATCTTTGACATGTTCAGAAAAAATCCGCTGCTGCGCGGCATCACGTTTTCGGGCGGTGAGCCGTTCTGCCAGCCAAAGCCGCTTTTAGCGCTCGCAAAGCAGGTGCACGCCCTGCATAAAGACGTCACCATCTATTCCGGCTGGACGTATGAGCAGCTTGTTTCTATGCACAACCCCGATGTGGACGCGCTTTTAAACGCGTGCGACGTTCTGGTGGACGGGCCGTATATCGAACAGCAGCGCAATCTTGAGCTGCTCTTTCGCGGCAGCGAAAACCAGCGCCTTATCGATATGAACGCCACCCGCCGAAACGGACGCGTAACGCTTTTACAGCTCGATTATTAAAAAACTCCGCAAATTTCCTCTGATATGCGCTAAATCAATACCGCTATATCGAAAAAAGATGGGGGTAATTCATGATTTTGTAATTGATTATGCGGGGAACTTGTGGTAGAATAAAGACAAATGGGTTATTTTACATTTTATTTGCCTTTTTGGCGAAAGGAGAAATAACAATGACTAACAACAAGACAATTCTTGCTTGGATCGACGAGATGAAAGCTCTTGTCAATCCGGATCAGGTTGTTTGGATCGACGGCTCCGAAGAGCAGCTCGAAGAGCTCCGCAAGGAAGCTGTTGAGTCCGGCGAACTGATCAAGCTGAATCAGGAAAAGCTCCCGGGCTGCTACTACCACAGAACAGCTCCGAATGATGTTGCCCGTGTTGAGGACAGAACCCTCATCTGCTCCAGAAAAGAAGAGGATGCAGGCCCGACCAACCATTGGAAAGAGCCGCAGGAAGCATACAAGATGCTGTACGATATTGCTCGCGGCAGCTACAAGGGCCGTACCATGTACGTTATCCCGTACTCCATGGGCCCGGTCGGTTCCCCGCTCGCTAAGATCGGCGTTGAGCTGACAGACTCCATCTATGTTGTTCTCAACATGTCCATCATGACCAGAGTCGGTCAGAAGGTCATGGACGTTCTCGGCGACAGCAACGACTGGGTTCGCGGTCTGCACTGCAAGTGCGACGTTGATCCGGAGAAGCGCTGGATCTGCCAGTTCCCGGAAGACAACACCATCATCTCCGTAAACTCCGCTTACGGCGGCAACGTTCTGCTCGGCAAGAAGTGCTTCGCTCTGCGTATCGCTTCCTATCAGGCTAAGAACGAAGGCTGGATGGCAGAGCACATGCTCATCCTCGGCGTTGAGAACCCGAAGGGCGAGGTTAAGTACGTTTGCGCTGCATTCCCGTCTGCTTGCGGCAAGACCAACCTGGCTATGATGATTCCGCCGGAAGGCTACCGTGCAAAGGGCTACAAGGTCTGGACCGTCGGCGACGACATCGCTTGGATGCGCAAGGGCCCGGATGGCAGACTGTATGCCATCAACCCGGAAAACGGCTTCTTCGGCGTCGCTCCCGGCACGAACATGAAGTCCAACCCGAACGCTCTTATCTCCACCCAGAAGGGCGCCATCTTCACCAACGTTGCGCGTAACCTCGATGACAACACCGTTTGGTGGGAGAGCCTCGACAAGAACCCGCCGGTCAACGCAGAAGAGTGGAAGGGCGCTAAGGTAAACGGCCCCGAGTATATTGCTGCTGGCAACAAGCTGGCTCATCCGAACAGCCGCTTCACCGCTCCTACCGCTAACTGCCCGTGCCTCTCCAGCGAGTTTGAGAACCCGCAGGGTGTTCCGGTCTCCGCTATCGTCTTCGGCGGCCGCCGTCCGGATACGGTTCCGCTGGTTTACCAGTCCAGAAGCTGGAACAACGGTGTCTTCATCGGTTCCATCACCGGCTCCGAGACCACCGCAGCTGCTGCAGGTGCAGTCGGCGTTGTCCGTCGTGACCCGATGGCTATGCTCCCGTTCTGCGGCTACAACATGGGCGACTACTTCAAGCACTGGATCGAAATGGGCGAGATGCTCGGCGACAAGGCTCCGAAGATCTTCAACGTCAACTGGTTCCGTGTCGACGAAGACGGCCACTTCATTTGGCCGGGCTTCGGTGACAACCTCCGTGTTCTCGAGTGGGTCCTCAAGCGCTGCGATAACGAAGTTGACGCTGTTGAGACGGCAATCGGCTACGTTCCGAAGCCGGAAGACATCAACCTCGAAGGTCTTAAGGATTTCGATGAGGAGAAGCTCGCTTCCATCCTCAAGGTTGATAACGCTAAGTGGGCTAAGGAAGCTGCCGGCGTAGAGGAATTCTACAAGAAGTTCGGCGACAAGCTCCCGCAGGAGCTCAGAGACGAGCTCAACGGCCTCAAAGAGCGCACCAAGGCTTAATCAAAACTTAAATCGTAAGATTTAACGCATAGAAAGCGCCGCTTTCGGTTCATCCCGGAAGCGGCGCTTTTGCATATTGTTTTTATGCACGGATAATTTTAAGCTGTACGGAAATCCCACATTCAAAACAAAAGCACGCAGACAAATTCAATCTGCGTGCTTTTTCATCTTAGTCTTTGTGTAGGCAAAAGGATTTCAAGCTCTGCGAAGCTCGACCAAAGGCGTTGTCTTTGGAAACCACCACCTTTGAAAAGGTGGACGAAACTTTTAACCACGTTTACCGTCAAGTGGTTCTTGGGCTGGTTTCGCGCAGTGAAATCGATGATTTTCAATCATCGAAAACACAAAACCATAGCTGAACGACAAGTCGTTCGGCTTATCTTACCTTCCAGCGGTCGTTATACGTGCCGGAAAGGTCTGCAATCTTGCCGCTGTCTTCTTTCTCTTCCTTCACGTGCGAGGTCGCTCTGCGCTCGTTTAAATATTTCAGGAACAGCTCGCCGTCCACCGGCACAGCCTGCGGCTTGCCCGTCCAGTCGGAAAGGTGAATGGCGTTCGAGATATTCAGGCCGTTAATGCCCTCATAGCCCGGCGCCAGCAGCTCTTCGCCGTACAGAATAGCGTTTGTGAAGTTCTGCAGAATGCCGTTATGCCCAAGCTCAATGTTGTCCGTTTCCACTTCGGTCACGGTCATTTCGGGCTGCGCAAAGCCCTCTTTGCACGTCACGCAGAATTCGCGCTCCGGCACGGCGAGCTTCCACCAGGTCAGCTTGCCTTCTTCCCAAACAAGCTTGCCTTTGTCGCCTGTAATCTCCAAACGGTTCGTGCCCGGGCACTCACCCGTCGTGGTGATGAACGCGCCCGTCGCACCGTTCGGGTACTCGGCGTAAGCCGTCACTTCGTCCTCAACCTCAATGTTGTGCCAATGGCCGTACTTGCAGTGGCCCATCACGCGGTTCGGCATGCCGAAGATCCACTGCCACAAGTCAAGCTGATGCGGGCACTGGTTCAGCAGCACGCCGCCGCCTTCGCCTGCCCACGTCGCACGCCACGTGCCGCTGTCGTAGTATGCCTGCGTGCGGTACCAGTTCGTAATGATCCAAATGCAGCGTTTCAGTTCGCCCAGCTCGCCGCTCTGCACGATCTCGCGCATTTTCTGGAACTTCGGGTTCGTGCGCTGATTGTACATGATGCCGAACACCTTGCCGGATTTTTTCGCGGCCGCATTCATTTCCTCCACCTGCTTTGTGTAAACGCCGGCAGGCTTCTCCGTCAGCACATTCTTGCCCTTTTCAAAAGCATAGATCGCAATGGGGGAGTGGAAGTAATGCGGTGTCGCCACGATCACCGTGTCACACACACCGCTGTCAATCATTTCCTTGTAGTCTTCATAGCACGGTACGCCGGGCAGATTTTCGTCCGCCCAAAGGCGCTTCGATTCCGCAATATCGCACACGGCGGCAAGCTCCATGCCCTTGATATTGCCGGAGAAAATGCTCTTTGCGTGCGCCGAACCCATGTTGCCGATGCCGACAATGCCGACCTTTACTGTTTCGCTCATAAAATTGCCTTCTTTCTGTTATCCGATGGTTTTCAAAATATCGTGCAGCGCGTCGGAAGCCACATCAAACGCTTCGTCCGCGTCTTTATATACGCGCTTGTGCAGAACGTCCTCGCCCTGCAAGTTTTGCAAGCCGCTGAAATCGTACAAATGCGGCTCCAGCGTCAGCATGTACGGCTTACCCGTTTCCGCCAACGTTTTTAAAATACTCGGCACAGAGCCGTCTCCCTCACCCGCAGGCACCACGCTGCCGTCTTTAAACAGCGCGTCTTTGATGTGCATATAGTCGATGATCGGTGCGAGCGCCTTAAAGTTCACCGCCGGGTCATCGCCGCACTGAATGTAGTTTGCGGGGTCAAATACGCACCGCAGCGCCGGAATGGCTTTGTGCAGCTTCTCCACGCGCTTGAGCGTGTCGCCGTAAATGCCCTTCTCATTCTCGTGGCAGCAGTGTACGCCATTTGCTTCGCCGTAGTCCACCATTTTCTGTATTCGCTCGATCACGGTATCGTGATAAATCTCCGGATTTTTGCCCTCCGGAATATAGAAGCTGAACATGCGAATGCGCGTGGTGTGCAGCTTTTTCGCAATCTCCACAGCGCGCTTGAATTTCTCAAAGTGCGGTGCAAAGTCGTCCTCAATGCCGATCTTGCCGATGGGCGAGCCGATGGCGGAAATGCCGATATTGCCCGCTGCAAGCTTCTTTTCAACAACATCAAGCTCCTCGTCCGTCAGGTCTAAAATGCCCTTGCCGTCCACGCCGCGGATTTCCATCAGCGGAATATGCTTGCGGTGCAGCGCCGCAATCTGCCGGTCAAATTCCGGCGAGGCTTCGTCTGCAAACGCGGAAAGTGTAAACTGTGTCATATGCCCTCCTTAGAACGTGCAGCCGGCACGAAGCAGGTTTTCGGCGCTCAGCTTCAGCTCGTCAAACGGGTTACGGTCGTAGCAGTTGTCCTGTTCGATCATCGCATATTGAATGCCTGTCTTCTCGCACGCCTCAATGATGGACTTAAAGTCCATGTTGCCGTCCATCACGGCTGCAAAGCGCTGCTCGTGGCCGTGCATCTTCATGTCCTTAAAGTGAATGACGTCAATACGTCCCGCCATTTTTTCAATCTGCACCTGCGGCGAGCGCCCACCGTACTGCGTCCAATAAACGTCCAAAATAAAGCCCCATTTTGCCGGGTCGGTTTCCTCCGCCATGTGGTCGATGAGGCACTTGCCGTCAAATTTCTCGTATTCAAAGCCGTGGTTGTGGTAATGCAGCTTCATGCCCGCGTCGTGCAGCTTGTCGGCAGCGGGGCCGAAATCCTTCAAAAACGCGCGCATACCTTCCAGCGAGCCCGTGTATTTCTGCGGCATCATGCCGATGCCCACATGGTTCGTACCGAAAATGCGGTGGTTCTCAATCACCTTTTCGGTGTTCTCCAGAATGAGCTGCGGGTTCGTATGCGTAATGATGATGGAAAGCCCGTTTTCATCGCAAATCTCGCGGATGATATGCGGGTCAATGTCGCCAAACGCAGAGACCTGCAAGGTCTTGTAGCCGATGTTGTGCAGCTTTTTCGCCGTCTCTCTAAAGTCGGCTTCGTTCTGCGCATAGTCGCGGATGGTGAAGCCCTGTGCACCGATGATCATGAAAAATTCCTCCCAAAAGTCAGATTATACGCCGGAGTACGCGGAGAAACCGCCGTCCACCGGGATCGTGATGCCGGTCACAAAACCGGACGCGTCATTGTCGATGAGGAAGCGCAGTGTGCCGAGCAGCTCCTCAGGCTCGCCGAAGCGGCCCATCGGGGTCTGCGAGATGATTTTGTGGCTGCGCGGGGTCAGGCTGCCGTCCTCGTTAAAGAGCAAGGTGCGGTTCTGGTTTGTTGCAAAGAAGCCCGGCGCAATGGCGTTCACGCGGATGTTGCAGTTTGCAAAGTGTACCGCCAGCCACTGCGTGAAGTTCGAGACCGCTGCCTTGGCACCGCTGTACGCCGGGATCTTCGTCAGTGGCGTAAACGCGTTCATCGAGGAGATATTCACAATGCAGCCGCCTGTTTCCAGCATGTCGGTCGCAAACGCCTGCGTCGTCAGCAGCGTGCCGAGGAAGTTCAGGTTGAACACGAACGAAACGCCGTCCTGGTCAAGGTCAAAGAACGACCGCGCGTTTTCGTCCAGCATATCTTCTTTGCTGAAATACTCGCTCGTCGTGGTGCCCTTCGGGTTGTTGCCGCCTGCACCGTTGATGAGCACCTCACACGGGCCGAATTTTTCCAGCACAACGTCATGCGCCTTTTTCAGGCTCTCTTTGTCCAGCACATTCGCCTGCACGGCAATGGCCTCACCGCCCGCCTTGCGGATACCCTCCGCCTCGCGCTCCGCAGCCTCCAAGTTGAGGTCAAGCAGTGCGATTTTGTGCCCGTCTGCGGCAAGCGCGCGGGAAAAAGCGCTGCAAAGCACGCCGCCCGCGCCGGTAATGACAATATTCATAGGAAATTCCTCCTTATTATAACGTGACTTTTATTCGCCGAATAGCTTGCGGCTGTTTTCCACGCAAAGGTCGGTCAACAGCTTCAGCGCCGCCTTTTCGCTGAGGAACGTGCCGTCCATAAGCTCTTCCGCAACCCTGTTGCACAGCACACGGCGGAAATAATCGTGGCGCGCATAGGAAAGGAAGCTGCGGCTGTCCGTCAGCATGCCGGTAAACTGCCCAAGGTGGCCGGTTTCCGCCATAATGTTCAGCTGCTCCTCCATGCCGCGCTTGTGGTCACAGAACCACCACGCTGCGCCGGGCACAACGCTCTTAAAACTGCCCGCCGTCGTCGCAAGCGCCATATACATCGAAGGCTCCAGCGTGTATAAGATTGTGTGCGGCAGCGAATCCCTGCGGTCCATCGTGTCCAAAAGTACTGCAACTTCGTGCTCCGGGATCGGGTCGCCCACGCAATCGCCGCCGGCGTCCGGACCCACGGTCTCAAACAGCCGCGTGCATGCGTTACGCTTTACGTTCAGGTGCAGCTGCATCGTCACATTATGCGCCTTGTATTCGTGCGCCAAATACACATACATTTCAAATAGAAAATTACGGAACTCGTTTTCCGGGATTGTCTTTCCCTTCAGCGCCTTTTTAAACGTCTCCGCGGCATCGCAGCTTTTGTCTTCCTTCGGGAAGCCCTCAATGCCGATATCGCTCACGCGGCAGCCGTTCTCGCAGAAGAAATCAAGCCGCTTTGAAAGCGCCGTTTTCAGGTCGTCGAGCGTCTCCACACTAAAACCGCACACTTCGCCGAGGTGCAAGGCGTAGTCGCGATAGTTCGCGCGGCAAATGTTCAGCGCTGCGTCCGTGCGGAACGAGGGCACCACGCGCACCGGGAAGTTCTTCTCCTTCGCAATTTCCTTGTGATATTCCAAAGAATCTGCCGGGTCGTCCGTTGTCGCCACAAGCTCCACATGGCTTTGCAGCATCAGTTTGCGCGGGGAGAGGTGGTGCTCCTTGATATACGCGTTCGCGCGGTCAAAAATATCGTCCGCACTTTCCGCTGTCAGCGTGTCTTCAATGCCGAAAAACATCGAAAGCTCCATGTGTGACCACACATAAAGCGGGTTGCCCATCGCAGTCTCGAGGCACGCCGCCCACGCGCGGAACTTCTCGCGCGGCTCCGCGTCGCCTGTGATGAGCGCCTCCGGTACGCCGCAGGCACGCATCAAACGCCACTTGTAGTGGTCGCCGCCCAGCCAGATCTGCGCAATATCCGGGAATTCCCTGTCCTCCAAAATCTCCTTCGGCGAGAGATGGCAGTGGTAGTCGACGATCGGCAGGTCGCGCACCGCGTCATATAAATTCTTAGCAACATCACTTTTCAAAAACAGATCGTTTCGCATCTGAATAAACTCCTTTCGGGCGGCAGAAAAAGGCAAAGTTTCCCCACCGCTGCTACTGTAAGTATAGCACGATAAATTGCAAAATAAATGATATATTGCGGCACATATATTGCAAATCGGCGCAAACTGTGCTATGATTTCTCCAAAGGAAGAGGGTGAAAAACGTGGAAACAGGTAAAAATGACGAAATGCTGCGGCAAGATTTTCAGCTTTCACACAATCGAGACCCCTATTTTCGCACCATGGAGTTTCACGCGCACGATTTTTTGGAGCTCTATTACTTTTTGGACGGCAGCGTGACGTATTATATTGAAGATCAGGTCTACGACCTTTGCCCCGGCGATCTGCTCATCATTCCCGCCGGCAAAATGCACCGCCCCGTCATCGCAAACGAGCACGCTGCCTATGAGCGCATGGTGCTGTGGATCACCCCGCAGTACCTCCAAGGCATCGACAGCCCCGCGGGTGACCTGCAAAAAAATCTGCAAAAGGTGGGGGAGCACGGATACTGCGTGCCGTTTCGCGGCGATGAAACGGTGTTCGTCACGGCGCTCTTAAAAAAGCTCTTGTATATGCAGAAAAACGATACCGACCCTAAGTTCTGCGCCGGCGCCGTAGAGCTGTACCTGTGGACGATCTTCCGCTCCTACGGCGTTATCGATACCACGCACCGCAATGAAACACAGGTCATCCCGCAGGTCATTCGCTATATCACGGAGCATTTCAGCGAGCCTTTAACGCTCGAAGACATCGCCGCAGAGTTCTTCGTCAGCAAATCGTACTTAAACCGCCACTTTAAAGCATATACCAATTCCACCGTGTACGCCTACATCATGGCGCTTCGGCTCACCCATGCCCGCCGTATGCTGCGCGAAGGTATCCCTGCCGTAGAAGCCGGCCGCGAGTGCGGCTTTTCCGATTATTCCACATTCTACAAAGCCTTCAAAACCCAAACCGGCCTTTCACCCCAGCAGTTTAAAAGCCGGGCTTGATTTTGGAAAAATGCGTATGCTTCACGCGCTTTCGCAGCCGCAGACAGAACATAGGAAGAGCGGCTGACGTTTTCTTAAAATTTCCTGACAAGCATTTACAACCGAAATCGAATTTGTTATAATAAAAACAATAAAAATTGATGCGCGGCGAAACGGCGGCGGCATGTCGACTGCGGGTATCTGCGCGAAAGGACGGTAGAAATTTATGGCTTTTTGTGAAAAATGCGGAGCACAGATCCCCGAAAACGGCATCTTCTGCGCAGCTTGCGGCGCACCCGTAGCGGCACAGGCACAGCCCACCCGGATCCCGGAGCAGCCGGCAGCACAGCCGCAGGCACCCGAGCAGCAGCCCCAGCCGCCGGTTTACCCGCAGCAGCCCGTATACCAGCAGCCGGTCTATCCCCAGCAGCCTGTGTATGACCCGGCAGATCACACCGCAGAGTTCGACCCGGAGGATATCTCCCAGAATAAGGTCATCGCCATGGCAGCGTACATTCTCGGCACCGTCGGCATCATCATCGCACTGCTTGCGGCACCGCAGAGCAAATACGCGGCGTTCCATTCCCGTCAGGCGTTGAAGCTCGACATCGTCAGCACCCTGCTGCTCATCGTTTCCGCTGTGCTTGCTTTCACGTTCATTGTGCCGATTGCCGGCGCTGTCTGCATTGCAATTCTCTTCGTCGTGCGCATCATCTGCTTCTTCCAGGTATGCAGCGGCAAAGCAAAGGACGCCGCCATCATCGGCAAGCTGCCGTTCTTAAAGTAAGAGAACAAGCTGACGGCAACCTTGGTTAAAAGTTTTTGATCCAACTTTTTTCAAAAAGTTGGTGGATTCCAAAGGAGAAACCTTTGGTCGCCATTTGCAAATGGCGAAACCCTGTTGCGTTCGCAAAAACTAGGAAGGTAGGCTAAACAGTCCGGTGGACTGTTTAGCCGTAGGAAACCCAGTTGCATGGGTTTCCTGAAAGGGCGGCTTTGTGCCGCCCTTTAATACACTGCACTAGCAAACCTCACAGCACCTTTCTTTTGTCCAAAACTTTCTCCCCACCCATGCACTTTTTCCTTGCTTTTTCGCCCTAATCAGGTATAATTAAACTGAGTATGTATTGTATGAAAACCGTCGAAGCCACAACGGCCTCGACGATAAGCAGATAAAAAGGACGGAAAGAAACTATGGCTGATTTTGAGCCGCTTTTTGAACTGAAAAATCAATATAGAGAGTCCTGCCCGGTCTTGCTGCAAAGCGGCGCGCTGTACCGTGAAGAGCCCACCGCGTCCGCCGAAGCGGAAGAGACCGAAACTGCGGAAGCTACTCTTCCCGCAGAGCAGGAAGAAGCGGCTTCCCCGCGCACATTCCTGCGTCTCGCATTCCGCAATATCGACCCCCGTGCCGTGACGAGCGTTTATGTCGATATCCACATTTTCGACAAAGCCACAAACGAGCTCGCCGTCGTGCGCGACCGCCGCTATCTCGTGCCTATTTTGGGCCGCGATGCGGTCTTCGGCGCAGACGAGGAGATCGACGTTGATGACGCCGCGTACAGCTTCTCCGTCGCCATTAAGAAGGTGCAGTTCGAGGGCGAAGACGTGTTCTGGAACGGCAGTGCCTCACTGCTGTTTGAAAATCTCCCCGAACAGGCGAAAATCGCGGACGTCATGGAGGACGAAGACCTCCGCGCACAGTATCAGCGCGATTTCACCGAAATGGCAGAGAATAAAGAAGCTGCGGCGCAGTTCGTCCCGCAGGAATATAAAGACCTCTGGATGTGCGCCTGCGGCGAAGTGAACCACAAAGATGAAGAAAAATGCGCCGCCTGCGGTGCCGAGTACGGGCCCCAGCACGCACTGTTTGAAGACGAAGAAAAGCTGAAAGAAAACCTCGAAGCCTATAACAAGGCTGAAGCTGAAAAGGCCGAGGCCGCCCGCATCGCCGCAGAAAAGAAAGCGGCAGAGGAAAAAGCCGCCGCCGAAGCTGCCGCCCGCAAAGCGGCAGAGGAAAAGGCCGCCGCTGAGGAAGCTGCCCGCAAAAAACGGCTCCACCGCAAAATTTTCCTGTCCATTTCCATTCCGCTCGCCGTTCTCATCGCCGCATTCGTCGTGGTGCTCATCGTCTACATCATCCCGCAGAACCACTATAACGATGCCGCCGCCTTGCTCGAAGCCGGCAAGTATGACGAAGCCATCACCGCGTTCACGGCGCTCGACGGATACAGCGACAGCGCCGCCCGCATCACGGAGGCAGAGTACAAAAAAGCCTGCGACCTGCTCGAAAACGAGAAATTCGCAGAAGCCATCGAAGCCTTCACCGCCCTCGGCGATTACGAAGACAGCAAAGATCGGATCACCGAGGCCGAGTACCGCCGCGCCGTAAAGACGTTTGAAAGCGGTGCATACGAAGACGCGTTAAATCTCCTTGAGCCCCTCAAGGATTACAAGGATGCCGCCGAAAAAATCGAGACCTGTCACTATGAGCTCGGCATGAAGGCCCTCGAAGCGGATAACTTAAAGTCTGCCGCCGCGCATTTTAAAGAAGTCAACGCGGAGCAGAATAAAAAAATGCAGGCCGCATTCTGTGATAAAGGCATCGCGTTCTACGAAAAGGGCGACGAAGAAAAAGCGCTCACCTATTTTGAGTATGTCACCGATAAAGACCTTCTCCCGAAGATTGACGCCGCCTACTACGCGCAGGCGTTAAAGCTCGTCGAAGACGGCGAGTACGACAAGGCGACCGAAATTTTCGCAAAGCTCGGCGAATATGAAGACTGCCCGACGCAGCTTCTGCGCATCCACGCGCTGAAAGCGGAGCAGTATTACAACAACGCCGATTACGAAAACGCCATCGCGGAGTTCAAGGCCGCCGGCGATTACGGCGACGCCGCCTCCCGTATCACAGAAGCGACTTACCGTCTCGGCGCACAGCAGCTCGCAAACGGCGAGGTGCGCAAAGCCTACGATACGCTCTATCCCATCCGCAGCTACAACCCCGCCTATATGCTCCTCGTCTCCAATTCGCAGTTCTATATCCAGATCTACGACGTAGGCGCCGGCCCCAACCCCTTAAACGAAAACTAAAACCCAGCGCCCGCAGAGTCATCTTCTGCGGGCGCTTTTTGTATAAAAAACGACCCCGAGTTTCAAATCCTCGGGGTCGTTCCATCTTCAAATTATCAATAACTTTACTTTCCAAAGTTCCCGCGCAGCAGCATGGCAGCGTGTTCGCGGCGCAGCTCTTCGCACAGCGCGTAAAGGCTCCACTTGTCGTTGTGCTCCGTGCGCACCGCCTTGAGCGGAATGGGGGCGATGCCCGCTTTTTTGTACGCCGCAAGGAACACGTCCAGCATCTCGCCCGCAAAGCCGGAGAAGATCAGCACCTCGGGCAGCTTGTAGCCCGCGGGGGCTTTCTGCGGCTTCGCGTTCACCTTCTCACCGCACAGCGCACCCACCGCGCGGCCCACGTCCGCATTCGTCAGCCGCTTTGCCGTCAGGTGCAGCGCTCTGCACAGCACAGAAAGCTGCTTTTCCTTCGCAGCGTCTTCAATATGATATAACACAAGGGCCATAAATTTCTCCTTACTCCTCGCACAGCGGGCGGAACAAATCGCCGCGGCGCTTCATCATGCGGTAACGGAGGGTCATCATAATCAGCACCCCAAAGCGTGCCGCAGATTCGATCACGTTCACCGTGAAGATTGCCGTGTCGTTCGCGCCGAGCGCCGTGTAGACCGAAACGCCGAAGAACGGCAGAAGCGAGTTACTCAGCGTCACAAACAGCGTGTAAATGCTGATGATAAGCGCGCGGTTCTTTTTCGGTGTCGCCTGCAAAAGTAGCTGCACCACGCACATGTTCGTCGCACCCTGCGGAATGTTGCCGATGAGCGCCAGAATCATAAAATACGGCATACGCGCGCTTTGCGGCAGCAACGTCATAGAAGCCACCGTAATGGGGCAGAGCAGCAAGCCTGCGCATACGAAAATGATTGTAAAATGCTCGGATTTGCGGCGGCACAGCTTCGAGAAAAAGCCGATGAAGATCATCTGGCAAATGGAACACAAAGCCTGAAAAAAGCTCAGCTGCGCTTCGTTCATACCGGCATATTTTGTCTCCGCTATGTACCAAAGGCTCCAGTCCAGGTGCCACGAAAGGTAAAACAGCATGATGCAGATGAAAAAGCCGCGGAACGGCTTGCTGTGTACCATCTGGTTCAAAGCTTCCGGGAACATTTTCAGTCCCATCTCCTGCTTTTCTTCCGCCTTGCGCGGCGGACAGGGGATGCGGCGCAGCACAAGCGCCTGCAATATAAAAGAAAATGCGCAGCACAATGAGCTTTCCCTCGGTGTCCGGCATCAGCGTCATGACATTGCCGCACAAAAGCGGCACCACAATGCCCACAAAGAACAGACACCGGCAGCGGAACGTGAACACGCTGTTGCGCAGGTCCGGCTCCACCGCGTCACCGAAGAATGTCTGCCACTGCGCGTTATACAGCGCAATGCCGCCCACCGTCATGCCGAGAAACACAAAAAATGCCGTCATGCGGTGCTCGCCGAACAGCGGCACAGAGCCGTAAGCAAAATACGCCGCGCTCAAAAACAGCGCCAGTACAAACGGCACCGTGCGGCTCGTCTTCGTACGGTTCGCAAGGAATCCCACCGGAATCATACATATGCCCGCCACCATGTTCGGCACCATCTGCACAAGGCCGATCTGCGTGTCCGTCGCGCCAAGATTCGTCGCATACAAATTGTTCGCCAGCGTGTAAAGCGAAACGGCATACTGCAATAAAAAGCCCTCAATGCCGAAAAGGCACAGCATGCGCAGTTTCGGATCAGACTGCAGCGATTTGACCGGATGAAATGTAAATTTACCCATAGATGTTCTCCTCTGAGAAAAATAAGCGGCGCACCGAATACACGCGCCCTATCCATTATAAACGAAAACCGGGCAAAGACAAGCCTTACCCGGAATTTTCATCGTTTTATTTTTTGTAGACGCATTTGCCGCCCAAATACGTCGCCTCGGCTTCAATACGGTGCAGCATGTTGGCGTCCGCCTTAAACGGATCTTCGGAAAGCACCACAAAGTCCGCAAGCTGTCCGTTTGCAATCTCGCCCTTTTTGCCTTCCTCAAATGACGCCACCGCGCCGCTTTTTGTAAACGAGTCGATGGCCTCCCGTACCGTCAGCGCTTCCTCCGGGCGATACGGTGCGTCCGTCGAGCCAATGCTTCGCCGCGTCACCGCGCACTCCATGCCGCGCATCACGTTCGGCTCCTCTACCGGCGCGTCCGAGCCGTTCGAGAACGGAATGCACTCGTTCAGAAGCGTCTTAGCCGGGTAACTCGTGCTCGCCAATTCATCGCCCACACGCTCGCGCACAATGTGCGTGTCGTAGTCGAGGAAGATCGACTGCAAATTCACGCGCAGCTTTAATTTCTTCATGCGCTCAATCTGGTCACGCCGCACAATCTGGCAGTGCACGATGCCATGTCGGTGGTCGTCGCGAGGGTGCTCATGAAGTGCCTTTTCGTAAGCGTCCAATACGTTGTCGAGCGCCCCGTCGCCGATGGCGTGTACCGCAACGGAAAGTCCCTTTTCGTTCGCAAGCGAGATAAGCCCGTTCAATTCCGCATTCGTGTATAGCGGAATGCCGCGTGCGTTCTCATCGTCTGCATACGGGCGGCTTAAACAAGCTGTGCGTGCGCCGAGCGACCCGTCCGAGATGATCTTCAGCGGTCCCGCGCGGAACATATCGTCTTCAAAATACGCATCTCCGCTTTCTATATAAGCAGAAAGCGCCTCTACGTTCGTAAACTGTGCCTGCTCATTCACGCGCACCGTCATCAGCCCCGGCGTTCTCAAAAGCTTCTGCACCGTCTCATACGGCACACCGGGGAACGTCTCGTAGTCGTCGCTTTGGCAAGAGGTGATGCCGTAACGGTTCAGCCGCTTGCAGGAGGCACGCAGCATTGCACACAGCTGCGCCTCATCCGGCTCCGGAATGCCCGCGTACACCACCGCTACGGCGTTTTCAAAGAACTGCCCGTTCGGCTCGCCGTTTTCGTCCACGGCAAAGCTGCCGCCCGCCACCTGCGGCGTGTCCTTCGTAATGCCCAATGTTTCAAGTGCCTTCGAGTTCACCACGCAGATGTGCCCGCACGCGCGCGTAATGCAGATCGGGTGCTCCGTCGAGACAGCATCCAGATCCCACCGCGTCGGAAAGCGGCGCTCGTCCGTAAAATAATCGTGGTTAAAGCCGCGCCCCTGCACCCACATGCCGGGCGCCGGTTCCGTTTCCTTTATATAGGCGCGCAGACAGTCGAGCATCTCCCTTAAAGATGTCGTGTGCGCGCCAAGGTCTGCCATCGTCAGCACATTGCCGAGGTTCAGCACGTGCATGTGCGAGTCATTAAACCCCGCGCAGACGAATTTCCCGCCAAGGTCAACCACTTCGTCCGCCGTGACTTTATCCGTCTCGCCCACATAGCAAAATTTTCCGTCCTCTACCGCAAAGTCTTCCACAAAGCCGTTCCCCGTGTAAACCGTGCCGTTTTTGTAAACCGTCCGCATATCGTCTCCCCATTTCCTGCCGTTTTCTCCAGTATAAAGCAAGGGGAGAACCCCTGTCAAGCTGAAAAAGCTTCGCGCTGTTCCGCCTCATCTTTATTTCGAAAAGAGAAAAATAACGCACAGCATAACGAAATTCCATACAGCTTGCTAAAATATCAAAAATGAAATAGTAGATATGTCAATATAACATTTTACAATTCGATTTAATGTGCGTATAATACAGATGCTTCCAAATACAGTTTACAAAAAAGTAACAGGATATTTGGTCAATGTCAACAAAAACGTGCGCTCTTGTGACCGTGTCTTGTTGCTGCTGTTTACAGCGGCGGAAGATGCGGTCGTGTGCCCTCTTGGGGCGCGGCGCTGAAGGGGGAATTTTTTGCCCGGTGATATTGAAATGGAAGGTAAAATTTTGAGAAAGAAAGGGAAAAACAATGAAAGCAAAGAAAACAAAGCTGGCTTTGTGGATCTGCGCTATTGTGGTGCTGCTCGTCGCAAGCATTCTGGTTCCTTCGGTGCAGAAGACCGAAACGATTCAGGTGACCATGCGTGACGCGGTTCTGCATGAGACGAACAAAATCAGCCTCTTCGGCATCAAAGATGTCAACCCGGCGCTGATCTCCGCCATGGTGGTCTCGGGCATCTTGCTGGTGTTTGCGGTCATCGTGCGCATTTTCGTCATTCCGCGCTTTAAGATGGTGCCCGGCAAGTTCCAGATGCTCCTTGAGCAGGCGGTAGACCTGTTCGACGGCATGGCTAAGTCCAACAGCCCGGGGCGCAGCGGCTTCCTCGGTGCGTACATCTTCACGGCCGGCGCGTACATTTTCATCGGCACGCTCTTTGAGCTCTTCGGCATCCAGGCCATCACAACGGAGGGCACGCCCATCACGCTTCCGGCGCCGCTGTCCGATGTCAACGCCGCCATCGCCATGGGCTGCTTCTCGTACCTCGTCATTCTGGGCGGCGGTATCGCGTATAACGGCTTCAAAGGCGTGGGCAGCACTTTAAAGGAGTTCTCGCTGCCCATTTCCATGAGCTTCCGTCTGTTCGGCGCGCTTTTAAGCGGCCTGCTCGTTACGGAGCTTGTGTATTATTATGTAAATCTGAGCTTTGTGCTGCCGGTCATCGTGGGCGTTATGTTCACGCTGCTGCACGCGCTCATTCAGGCATATGTTTTGACGATGCTCGTCGCGCTCTATTTCGGCGAGGTTTCCGAGAAGCAGGAACCGAAAAAGAAAAAAGTAAAAGCAGAAGCTGAAAATTAACCTACGGAGGGAAAATATCATGAACGCAAAACAGAGAAAGTTAAAGAAGCTTGCCATCATTCTGCTGGCAGTCATCGCCATCCTCGCCATCTCCATTCCGGTATTCGCCGCAACAAACGGCGATGCCGCAACCACCACGGCAACAGCCGAAACCGCAGTAGAAGCTGCAGCCACCACCGCAGACAGCGCAACTGGCCTTAAGGCACTTGCTTCCGCTATTGCAGTCGGTATTGCAGCCGCCGGCGGTGCAGTCGGTATGGGCCTCTCCGCAGGTAAGGCTGTTGAGGGCATCGCACGTCAGCCGGAGGCTGAAAGCAAGATCCGTACCACCCTCATGCTCGGCCTCGTCTTTATCGAGACGGCTATCATTTATGCCCTACTCGTTGTTATCCTCATCATCTTCGTCCTATAAAGGAGAGTGCAGATCGTGAACATCCCACTGAATATTGATTGGCAGCAGATTTTGCTGCATGTACTGAATTTCGTCATTTTGTTCGGCGGCCTGTATTTCCTTTTGTACAAGCCGGTCAAGAACTTCATGGCAAAGCGCGAAGCGCATTATGCCGAAATGGCACAGAAGGCCCAAAGTGAACTCGATTCCGCCGAAAAGATCAAGGCGGATTATCAGGAGCAGCTCAAGTCCGTTGAGGGCGAGATCAGCGCAAAGAGAACCGAAGCGCAGAAAGAGCTCGACCGCAGCGTACAGCAGCAGCTTTCCGATGCCCATGCACAGGCGGATAAGATCGTCGCCGATGCGCAGAAGGATGCCGCCCGTGTACATGATAAGATGATCGCAGACGCACAGAAGGAGCTTACCGAGCTCGCTATGGAAGCGACCAAGAAGCTTGTTTATAAAGACGGCGATCCGTATGACGCGTTCCTCGATCAGGCAGAGAGGGGAGAGCCGAATGCGTAATGCAGATGAAAAGGCTGTAGCCGTTCTCCGCGGCAGCCGCCGCCCGGATGCCGAACAGGAAAAGCGCTTTGCGGAATTCCTGCTGCGTACCTATGGCTGTGAGATTCCGCTCACCTTTGAAGAAGATAAAATGCTGAACGGCTTCACGCTTACCGTCGGCACCGATGTATACGATTGGAGCCTCAAAAGCCGTCTGCGCCAGTTTGAAGAAAAGCTAAAGGCGTTAAAGTCCGGCAGCGATTCCGTCATTCCGCTGATGAAGGAAGCCGTTGAAGATTTTACCCCGTCCGCAGAAGCGGAAGAGACCGGTACGGTTCTCACCGTTGGCGATGAGATCGCCGTTGTCAGTGGCCTTGAGCATGCCGCCTACGGCGAGATTCTCCTGTTCTCCTCCGGCGTTAAGGGCATGGTGCAGGACCTGCGCCACAATGAGATCGGCTGCGTCCTCTTTGGCGACGACGCCGAGATCACCGAGGGCAGCCTTGTGCGCAGAAGCGGCAAGACCGCCGGTATCCCGGTCGGCGACGGCTTCCTCGGCCGTGTTGTCGATGCACTCGGTACGCCGATCGACGGCAAGGGTGACATCAGCGCCGAGGGCTACCGCCCCATCGAGTGCCCCGCACCGGGCATCATCGACCGCCAGCCGGTCAACGCGCCTATGGAAACCGGCCTTCTCGCCATCGATTCCATGTTCCCGATTGGCCGCGGCCAGCGTGAGCTGATCATCGGCGACCGCCAGACCGGTAAAACCGCCGTCGCGCTCGATACCATTTTGAACCAGAAGGGCAAGAACGTCGTTTGCATCTATGTCGCCATCGGTCAGAAGTCCAGCTCCGTTGCACAGCTTGTGGAGACCTTAAAGCGCCGCGGCGCCATGGATTACACCATCGTCGTCAACGCATCTGCCAGTGACCCGGCTTCCTTGCAATACATCGCACCGTATGCCGGCTGCGCACTCGGCGAGCACTTCATGTATCAGGGCAGAGATGTCCTCATCGTGTACGATGACCTTTCAAAGCACGCCATTGCGTACCGTGCACTGAGCCTGCTTTTGGAGCGTTCCCCGGGTCGTGAAGCGTATCCGGGTGACGTTTTCTACCTGCATTCCCGTTTGTTGGAGCGTTCCGCGCATCTTTCCGATGCACTCGGCGGCGGCAGCATGACGGCATTGCCGATTGTTGAAACGCAGGCGGGCGATGTTTCCGCTTACATCCCGACAAACATTATTTCCATCACAGACGGTCAGATCTTCCTTGAGAGCGACCTGTTCTTCTCCGGCCAGCGTCCGGCTGTCAACGTCGGTCTTTCGGTTTCCCGTGTCGGCGGCGACGCCCAGACAAAGGCCATGAAAAAGGCAGCGGGCGGCATCCGTCTGGACCTTGCCCAGTACCGCGAAATGGAAGTCTTCACCCAGTTCTCCAGCGACCTCGACGAGACCACAAAGCGTCAGCTCACCTACGGTCAGAGCCTCATGCGTCTGCTGCGTCAGCCGCAGTACCATCCGATGAGCCAGCACGATCAGGTCATCACGCTCGTCTCCGCCCTGCACCACGTCATGCAGGACGTCCCGCTTGACGATATGGGCCATTTCCACACGGAGCTCATCAAGTACGCCGAGAAGAATATGAGCGATGTCTGCCGCCGTGTCGATACCACCGGTCAGCTTTCCGACCCCGACCGCGAAGAGATTTTGAAAGTCGCGAAGGAATTCCTCGAAAAGTACAAGGCGGAAAACCCGCAGAACGCGTAAGCGCTCGGAAAGGCGGTTTTCGCTATGGCTAATACAAAAGAGATTAAAACCAGAATCGAAAGCGTTAAGGATACGCGTAAAATCACGAACGCCATGTACCTTATCGCTTCCACAAAGCTGCGCAAAGCACGCAACGATCTGGACCGCACGCGCCCGTATTTCGAGGCGCTGCGCACGGAGATCAAGCGTATCTTCCGTACCCAGAACGACGTGGACAGCCGCTATTTCTATCCCCCCGAGGGCGAGCCGCCGCTGGAGGGCACCTACGCGTGCCTCGTCATCACGGCGGATAAGGGCCTCGCGGGCGCATACAACCAGAACGTCATCAAGGAAGCTATGCACATGCTCAATGAGCATCCCGACACGAAGCTCTACGTTGTAGGCGAATATGGCCGCCACTTCTTTACGCAGCACAATATCCCCATGGAGCACAGCTTCCTCTATACGGCACAGAACCCCACCATGCAGCGCGCGAGAGAAATTTGCGACATCCTGCTCGAGGGCTACGACCGCGGGGATTTTAAGAAGATTTTTGTCATTTATACCGATATGGAGAACAGCCTCACGTCCTCTGCACACTGCACGCGTCTGCTGCCGTTCCACCGCGCCTATTTCCAGACGGATACGGTGGAAAAGGCGGTCACCACGCCGTTCGAGTTTGTGCCCTCCGTGCAGGCGGTTCTCAACAACATCATGCAAAGCTATGTTTCGGGCTTTATTTACAGTGCCCTCATCGATAGCTTCTGCAGCGAGCAGAATGCCCGCATGACGGCGATGGATTCCGCCAACAGCAACGCGGAAAAGCTCCTCGCAGAGCTTTCCTTGCAGTATAACCGCGTGCGTCAGGCTGCCATCACGCAGGAGATCACTGAGGTCTCCGCCGGTGCGAAGGCACAGCGTCAAAAACACAGGAAGGAAGCGTGAACAACGTGAATACAGGTAAGATCGTACAGATCTCCGGCCCGGTCATCGACGTACAGTTCGAGTCCGGCGTTCTGCCGAAAATCAGAGAAGCCCTTTCGCTTACCGTGGACGGACGGCGGTATGTGATGGAGGTTGCCCAGCATGTGGGTGACAACACGGTCCGCTGCGTCATGCTTTCCGGCAGTGAGGGCCTTTCCCGCGGTATGCAGGTTGAGGCTCCGGGCAAAACCATCGAAGTGCCGGTGGGCGAAAACACGCTCGGCCGCATGTTCAACGTGCTCGGCGATCCCATCGACGGCGGCGAAGCCGTTCCCGCAACCGAGCCGCACAAAAGCATTTACAGAAAAGCTCCGTCGTTTGACGAGCAGAACCCGGCCGTTGAGATTCTCGAGACCGGCATCAAGGTCATCGATCTTCTGGAGCCGTACCCGAAGGGCGGCAAAATCGGTCTGTTCGGCGGCGCAGGCGTCGGCAAGACCGTCCTTATCCAGGAGCTCATCCACAACGTCGCCATGGAGCACGGCGGTTACTCCGTGTTTACCGGCGTCGGCGAGCGCAGCCGTGAGGGCAACGACCTCTGGCGTGAAATGCGTGAAAGCGGCGTCGGCGATAAAACGGCGCTCGTCTTCGGCCAGATGAACGAGTCCCCGGGCGTGCGTATGCGTGTCGCCCTCTCCGGCCTCACCATGGCAGAGCATTTCCGTGACGAAGAGCACAAGGACGTCCTGCTCTTCATCGATAACATCTTCCGTTTCGTGCAGGCCGGCAGTGAGGTTTCCACGCTTCTCGGCCGTATGCCTTCCGCCGTCGGTTATCAGCCGACCCTCGCAAACGAAATGGGCGAGCTGCAGGAGCGCATCACCTCCACAAAAGACGGCTCCGTCACCTCGGTTCAGGCCGTTTACGTGCCTGCCGATGACCTTACCGACCCGGCCCCGGCTACAACGTTCGCCCACCTCGACGCTACGACCGTTTTGAGCCGTAAGATCGCCGAGCAGGGCATTTACCCCGCCGTCGATCCGCTGGAGTCCACCTCCCGTATCCTCGAAGCCGATGTTGTCGGCGAGGAGCACTACCGCATCGCGCGTGAAGTGCAGGAGACCCTCCAGAAGTACAGCGAGCTGCAGGACATCATCGCCATCCTCGGTATGGACGAGCTTAGCGACGAAGACCAGCTCACTGTGCAGCGCGCGAGAAAGATTCAGCGTTTCCTCTCGCAGCCGATGCACGTCGCAGAAAAGTTCTCCAGCGTGCCGGGCGTTTACGTCCCGCTCAAAGAGACGCTGCGCGGCTTCAAGGCCATCGTAGACGGCGAAATGGACCAGTACCCCGAGGCGGCGTTCTATAACGTAGGTACGCTCGAGGACGTCATCGCGAAAGCGAAGCAGTTAGAGGCGGAGGCGATCTGATGCGTACATTTCAGATGCACCTGCTTGAAGCCGATAAGGTCTTTTTCGAGGGCGAGTGCGAGTCGCTTGCTGTGCCCACAACGGTCGGCCAGTACGGCATTCTGGCGGGTCACAGCAATATGATCTCCGCCGTCGTGCCGGGCGTGCTCTCTTACCGCGCACCGGGTAAGGAGTGGCGCACCGCTGCCGTTTCCGAGGGCATGGTGAAGGTCGAGGGCAACGATGTCCTCGTGCTTGTAGACTCCGCCGAGTACCCGGAAGAGATCGATGCCAAACGTGCACAGCGCGCCGCCGATGAGGCGAAGGAGGCCATCCTCCAAAAGCGCAGCGTGCGCGAATACCGCACCGCGCAGGCGAACCTTGCCCGCGCCATCAACCGCCTGCGCGTCAAGAAAAACGCGAGATAAGGCGGCAAAACCACACCGAATTTCCAAATATGCAAAAAGCGTTCCGAGCATTCGGGGCGCTTTTTGCATATTTCACACAAAGGGTTTGCTTTTTTCATGAACTTTCGAAATTTCGCAAAAACTGCGGTACAAAACGGCGGAATGTGCTATAATGAACGCGAATACCGGCGGAAAAGTACGCCGGAAAGTTGTATTGAAATTCAGTTTAAAGGAGTCAAAAGCATGATCAAAGTCGGTTTTATCGATTACTATTTAGACGAGTGGCACGCCAATAACTACGTTCACATGCTGCACGATTACTCAAACGGCGAGGTAGAAGCCGTGTACGCCTGGGCTGAAATCGACAGCCCCGAGGGTGGCCTCACAACGGACGCATGGTGCGAAAAATACGGTCTCACCCGCATGATGACGCAGGAGGAGCTCATCGAAAAGAGTGACGTTCTGCTCGTGCTCGCCCCGCGCGACCCGAAAAAGCACGAAGAACTCGCAAACCTCGCGCTGCGCTCCGGCAAGCGCTGCTATGTGGATAAAACCTTCGCGCCGGATCACTTCGCTGCAAAGCGTATGCTCGATCTTGCCGAGCAGAGCGGCACGCCGTGCTGGTCGTCTTCCGCGCTGCGTTTTGCGGAGGAGTATCAGGCAGCGGATAAAACGAACATCAAGGGTGTCAATGCATGGGGTCCGAACGGTTTTGAGGATTACGCCATCCACCAGCTGGAGCCGATCTTCATGATGATGCAGGCTCCCGCGACGGAAGTCATGCACCTGACAAACGACGAGGTGTACACCGGCGTTCTGCGCTTTGCGGACGGCCGCACCGCAACGCTTTCCGGCTACGCAAAGGGCTCGCCGTTCATGATGAACATTGCGCGCTCCACGGAAAATTCCGTACTGGAAATTTGCTCCGATTACTTCCGCCACTTCATTGAGGCGCTCGTCGAGTTTTTCAAAAACGGCACCATCCCTGCCCCGCACAGCGAGACGCTCTCCATCATCAGCGCCTGGGGCGCCCTTATGGAAGCCGAAAAGACCTCCGGCATCTGGGTCAAAGTCCCGAAGGACTGAGTTTGTCGCTCCAAAAGCGCGGCTATGCGGCCATTAAAGAACAGCAAGTAGAGCGTTACGGCGTCTGGCTCACGAATTTCGTTATGATAAAAACGATATAAAAAAGATAGTCTTTCTAAGCGAAACAAACGCTTTGGAAGACTATCTTTTTCTATGCGTGCGAAAATGTACGTTTATTTCTTCGGTTTCGGCGCGGCGGGGTCGGTGAGTTCGGGGAGCGCGCCGCCGGAGACCGCCCAGAAATATAAACTTGCGATGCTGCAATACGGCGAAAAACGTTTGCGGTACCGCTCGAACCGTGCGCGGTCGATCTCCTTGTGGCGGTAGACCATGCGCATGCCGCGCAAAATGGCGAGGTCGCCGTAGCTGAACACATTCGGGCGCTGCAGGCAGAATAAAAGCAGCATTTCCGCTGTCCACACGCCGATGCCCTTGAGCGCGCTGAGCTCGAGGATGACCTCTTCATCCGGCTTTTCGACGATGCTGATTAAATCAAATTCGCCCGTATGCACCTTTTTCGCGAAGTCCGTGATGTATTCCGCCTTGCGGAACGAAATGCCGAGTGACTGCAAATTTGCTTCTCCATAGCCCAAAACGTGTTCGGCATCGACCGTGCCGAGGGCGTTCTGCACGCGCGCCCAAACGGTTGCCTGCGCCTTTGTGGAAATCTGTTGCCCCACGATGTGGTGTACCACGGCGGAAAAAAGGTCGTCGTCCACGGCGCGCTCAATGTGCCCCACGCGGTTGATGACCGCCGAGAGCTTCTTGTCCTTTTTCCGTAAATAAGCGAGCTCTTTTTCGCCGTACGGAAAGTACTTTACGTCATCCATCAATCGATCTCTCCCGGAGTGCGCGATTTGATCATCGCTTCCAGCTTTTGCAGCTCGGTAATCTCTTGCGGGGTCAGCTTTTCCGGATAGCCGGTCTCGAGCTTTTCGAGCATGGAGCGCATTTTGTAGGCTTCGGCGGGCTGACGCAGAATTTCGCGCTCGCTTTTAATCTGTTCCCGCGCGGCGACTTCGTCGATGATCTGCTGCATGTAGCGGTATAAGTTGCTCCGTTCTGTATAATCGGCGGGCGCGTAGAAATTTAATCGGTTGTCATTATACAGTTTGTATACTTTGGCGCGGTTATTTTTCTCCGGGTCGTATACGCCGACGGAGTAGCCGCCTTTGCTTTTCACGAGCCGCATGCACGGAATGTCCGTGGCGCTGTCGCCGATATAGACGATGTTCTCATACGGAATGCGCAGGTTTTCCTCGGGCATGCTGTCGTTTACGCGCTCGTCGTACTCCTCCAAAAAGCCTTTTGCAATGCGGAAAATGAACTGCGTCTTGTTCGTGTAATTGATGGCCTGCGCGGGCCACTCCGCTACGCCGTCCGTGGTGTAGAGGTAAGAGGAGGCATAAATGCGTTTGAAATTCTTCGCGATGGCGCTGCCCTCGATGATTTCTTTAAGACCCGAAGAAATGATGTAGTGTTCAAGCTCAATGCCGCGCTGCGCAGCATACGCTGTCGTGCGCGCGAACCAATCCGTAACGCCGCGGTACAGCTCCACCTGCGCACCGATGGCCCGAAAATACTCGCGTTTTAAGGATTTTCCGAGAAAGCGTGAATAGCGAACAAGCATGAACATCCACGAAAGGTTGCTTTCCATGCTGTTTTCTCGCGCGAATGCGTCCGTTTCCGCCCAGAATTTGTCTTTGTCAATGCCAAAAGACGGGATGAGCGTGAACGTCTGCATGTCGTCCGGGGAAAGTGTTTTGTCAAAATCGTAGCAGATCGCCATGCGCGGCCTGTTCTCCGTCATGCTGCCGCCCCCTTTCTGTATCTCATTATAGCTAAAAACATTTGTTCTGTAAAGAGGTTTTGCGAAAGTTGTCCGCCGATGTCCTATACTGTCCTGCAATGTCCGGTTTTAACGGCAAAAGAACGCCCTCATCCGCCGCTTTTCGCAGCCGATGAAAGCGCTTTTCGAGCTGTTCCGCCGTTTTGATGCCCGGCGCATCTTTGGCTTTATTCGCAGACTGGGGGGCATGTCACGTCCAAAAGTCAAGTGTTACGATTTGCGTTCTACCCGCGCCCTCCGGGTGGAGGGCGACGGAGCCGAAATAGGACGCCGCGTATTCATTGGTATTTCTATCCACGCCCTCCGGGTGGAGGGCGACGTTTTCGTTTACGGTATATGTATATGTCGTTGTCTATTTCTATCCACGCCCTCCGGGTGGAGGGCGACGCGTCCTCACCCATCCGGCGGACATTGTAGTCCAATTTCTATCCACGCCCTCCGGGTGGAGGGCGACATATTGTCAACGTACAAGACCGCATTTCAAAGGCTATTTCTATCCACGCCCTCCGGGTGGAGGGCGACCGGCAATGCGATTTGCCCGTACTGATTATAAATGATTTCTATCCACGCCCTCCGGGTGGAGGGCGACCCGCCGGGGCGAAAGTCATCAGCGACGCGCAAAAGATTTCTATCCACGCCCTCCGGGTGGAGGGCGACACATATATGCCCGGATGCGCCGCAGCCCGGACGAATTTCTATCCACGCCCTCCGGGTGGAGGGCGACCCCCTCTAAGTCGGTCAAAAGCGCGATATACCACAATTTCTATCCACGCCCTCCGGGTGGAGGGCGACCGAAGAAATCAAAGATGATCCGCGTGTGCGGATTCTATTTCTATCCACGCCCTCCGGGTGGAGGGCGACCGAATCCGTCGAGCCACCCCTCCGGCGTGTCCGATTTCTATCCACGCCCTCCGGGTGGAGGGCGACACAAGCTATACTATTAAGCGTTCGGATTTCCTCCATTTCTATCCACGCCCTCCGGGTGGAGGGCGACGCTGTGCGACACAGAGCATTTACCGTGTACGTAGCATTTCTATCCACGCCCTCCGGGTGGAGGGCGACTGACAAACCGAAAAATTGTTGTATAATATTCACAATTTCTATCCACGCCCTCCGGGTGGAGGGCGACGGTGAAGAGTAATGCCAGCAGCTCCGGTTTTTGTAGGATTTCTATCCACGCCCTCCGGGTGGAGGGCGACCTGTTACGGTGTCGCAAGCAAGATAGTTGACGGTAAAATTTCTATCCACGCCCTCCGGGTGGAGGGCGACATTACTCCGAAATGACGAAAATGTATAAAAATTATATTTCTATCCACACCCTCCGGGTGGAGGGCGACCTTGCGCCACCTCCGCATTGTGGGCAACGCTTAAAATTTCTATCCACACCCTCCGGGTGGAGGGCGACCTGTTTGCTAGCAATGCTGGATGGTTAATCTATATTTCTATCCACACCCTCCGGGTGGAGGGCGACCATCGGCTTGTCGCAAACGCTTTTTTGCCCAACCCTATTTCTATCCACACCCTCCGGGTGGAGGGCGACGGCGTAATACTTGCCCTGCGGGACATTGCTGTTCAGATTTCTATCCACACCCTCCGGGTGGAGGGCGACACAGCCTAACAATGGCTTGATTTGGGTGCAGGGTATTTCTATCCACACCCTCCGGGTGGAGGGCGACTATCGAAGCGCATTCCGAAACTGTGGATTCTCTATTTCTATCCACACCCTCCGGGTGGAGGGCGACCATCCGGCACGAGATTGTACACGCATTCTTTGATATTTCTATCCACACCCTCCGGGTGGAGGGCGACAAGTCGCTCCACTTATGCTCCAGAATAGCGGACAATTTCTATCCACACCCTCCGGGTGGAGGGCGACCCCCGATGTTTTTCTTACTTCACCATTGGCTTGACATTTCTATCCACACCCTCCGGGTGGAGGGCGACCGGACTATGGTGAGGACATTGACAACTGCCCTAAATTTCTATCCACACCCTCCGGGTGGAGGGCGACCCTGCCTAGGCTGATTGAAAAAGCTCCTGTAATTATTATTTCTATCCACACCCTCCGGGTGGAGGGCGACTTTCCAAGCAGATTTCTGATTGCTGCTGCGACATGATTTCTATCCACACCCTCCGGGTGGAGGGCGACTTTGAGGATGATGCCGTTGAAACCGTGTACTTCCTATTTCTATCCACACCCTCCGGGTGGAGGGCGACCAGGGGCGGCTTTTTTGTTATGCTTTCGTCAGAATTTCTATCCACACCCTCCGGGTGGAGGGCGACGGCATAAGAAATGGAGGCAAACTATGGCAAACTGTGATTTCTATCCACACCCTCCGGGTGGAGGGCGACCTGGTTATGTCCGGCGTGACCTTCTTCCCTGAGCGATTTCTATCCACACCCTCCGGGTGGAGGGCGACAATGGGACAAGATCGAACTTGAAGCAGACGGCAAGATATTTCTATCCACACCCTCCGGGTGGAGGGCGACTGGCGAAGGCTGGGATGACAAATTTAGTGACGTTCATTTCTATCCACACCCTCCGGGTGGAGGGCGACGCTATCGACAAGTTCAACGAGGAACTGAACACCATTTCTATCCACACCCTCCGGGTGGAGGGCGACACCAGTTTTGGTCCGGCTTTGGCTTGACCGCCTATATTTCTATCCACACCCTCCGGGTGGAGGGCGACGCTGCAGATGTGTCCGAAAACAAGATTACTCCCAATTTCTATCCACACCCTCCGGGTGGAGGGCGACCGCGGGTACGACAACGGCGTCGTGATTAGCTACGATTTCTATCCACACCCTCCGGGTGGAGGGCGACTCGTGGCGAAAGCTGGACGGATATCAATGCCAAAACGATTTCTATCCACACCCTCCGGGTGGAGGGCGACGTAAATTCTAAATTTCGGCTATATTTGTCATCTTATTTCTATCCACACCCTCCGGGTGGAGGGCGACGTATGTAAAGGCCGGCACAGATGAATCTTAAACAATTTCTATCCACACCCTCCGGGTGGAGGGCGACGCAGTTGCTTGGCGCATTGCTCTTTCATTTCGGTATTTCTATCCACACCCTCCGGGTGGAGGGCGACAACCCGGCACGCCGATAGCCGCAAGGTTCTCCAATTTCTATCCACACCCTCCGGGTGGAGGGCGACATCTAATGCCCTTTGTTACGATTTACACGACGATTATGATTTCTATCCACACCCTCCGGGTGGAGGGCGACTTGGCTATGCCGATAAGGTCGCCAAACAGACCCTTATTTCTATCCACACCCTCCGGGTGGAGGGCGACGATGACATTTTCGACATAGAAGCGGATTTGCTTATATTTCTATCCACACCCTCCGGGTGGAGGGCGACTCATTGCATTGTCAGCGGAAATATCTCCGCGCAAAATTTCTATCCACACCCTCCGGGTGGAGGGCGACAGGAGTTCTTCACCGCATACGAAAAGGCACACGCTATTTCTATCCACACCCTCCGGGTGGAGGGCGACAGCAAAAACGGACAAAGTTTTCGTCTGTTTTTGCGCAAAAGGGAGAAGAATTTGCCTCTTTAAGACGCGGAAAGAGAAAAATTTGCCGGTGGCGTTTTAAAAAGGACAAATTTTGGGTTTTGATTTGGTGCGAAGGAAGCGGGAAAAGCGTGTGCGCTTTGGCTTCGCACTGCGGGTAATCAGATGAGCAGGACGGAATCCTGCGCGTAGGTGGGCTGTACGCCGACGTGCTCTACATTTTGCTTATATTGATTGCCGAGGCGGTAAAGCCGCAGGCTGTCCGTTTCGGGCTCGATGAGCGCGGTGAGCTCTGCCTTCAGTGTAACATACTGCGCGGCGGTCAGCAAGCACTCGAAAACGGAGTTTTGTACGCGCTGCCCGTGGTCTACGCACTTTTTAGCGACTTTGCGGAGACGCTTTTTCCCGGCGGCGGTCTCCGTGTTGACGTCGTAGGTAATTAAGACCAGCATTTTGACCTCACTTCCAGAAAAACGGCGGATACGCTTCCAGATCGCCGCGCAGAGTGCGGGCGAGCAGGAGCGCCTGCACGTAGGGCACGAGCCCCCACGGAATCTTCTCTTTTAAAAACGGGTGCGTGATCTGCTCCTGCTTTTTGCTTTGCCATGCGCCGAGAAATGCGCGGCGACCGTCGTCCGTTAAAAGCACGGCACCGCTTTCCTGCTTTTGCAGGTGCTTTGCGGTGATGATCTTGCGGTTCACGCAGGAGAGCACAAAGCGGTCGGCATACACGGCGCGCAGCTCCTCCATGAGGTCGAGTGCGAGACTGCGGCGACCGGGTCTTGGACGGTGCAGGAAGCCGATGTACGGGTCGAGCCCGGCACTTTCGAGTGCGGCGGTGCAGTCGCGCGTGAGGAGTGTATAGGCGAACGAAAGCAAGGCGTTGATGTTATCGAGCGGTGGTCGGCGGCTACGCGAGGTAAACCGGAAGTCGCTTTGCTGCTGCAAAACGAGGTGGTTAAACACACCAAAATACAGCTTTGCGGCTTCGCCCTCTAAGCCGAGCAGCTGAGCAGAGTCTTCGCAGGAGGCGATGAGCGGCAAAGACTGTGCCATTTGTGCGGCGGCTGTTTTAAGCGCTTCCACGGGTACGCGCTGGGGGTGGTCACGCGTGGCGCGCTCCAAGACCCAGCGGGCGTTATAGACCTTGCCGAGGATGAACCCGCGGGCGTAGCGGCAGCTTTGATAGGGATCATCGGACACACGATTCTGCGTTTGCCGCAGGAGGACATTGCCACGCTCTTCGCCGACGGTGCGTGCCAAAAACTGCCCGCGCGGGGAGAAAAACGCGATGTCCACACCGCGCTGCACGCAGGCACCCATCAAGGCGGGACTTGCGCCGGCGTAGGAGAAACAGAGAATGCCCTCGAGCGTGTGCAGCGGGAAGCGCGCGACTTCCTTTTGCTCGCGGCTGATGACGACGTTTTCGCCGTTTACGGAGAGATACGCGTCTTCGCTGAGCACGAACAGGGTGTTGAGCAGTTGTCTCACGGAGTATCCTCCTCGCTTTCAAAAATGTGGGCGCGCAGGTATGAGACGGGGTCTGCACGGCTGCACAGCACCGGCAGGCAAATCGATTTTAACGAGCAGGCGTTGCAGTGTTTGCCGGGTTTGACTTTTGGTGTGTAGCCGCGGGCGAAATAGCGGTTCATTTCGGCAGCGGTGTCTTCCGTTTTGCGGCGGAGTTCTTCCGTGAACGGGACGACCTCGCGGCGGCGCGTTTCTATGTAGTAGAGCGCACCCGCGGGAATATCACACACGAGCATTTCTTCAAGCGCCATGGCTTCGGCGCAGAGCTGCAAGCGGTCGGCATCGGTCTCTTTTTCGCGGCCGTGCTTGTACTCGATGGGGTAGGGCAGCCAAAATCCGGGCTGCCCCTCTAAAGAAATGCCGTTTTTGTCTTTATGAAACTCTACGACGTCGCACGCGCCGGAGAGATTCAATTTACGGCTGAACACGCGCATGCCGCGCACGGTGAAAACGTTGTCGCGCTTTTCGGACAACGTTTCATCGTGGCAGCGGACGTGGTCGAGCTGCCCCTGTGCGGTGCGGGCATTTTCCTGCCACTGCTGCTCGATGTGGATGAGCGCCCACTGGCGGCGGCAGAACGTGAAGTGCTGGATGCCGGACATTAAAAGTCCGTCTTCACGCGCGTCCATTTAGGAAAGACGTTCGCAGGTGACGCCTTCGGGCAGGTCTTCGGAAACGGTGACGGTGTAATCGGAGAATTTGCGCGGGACGGCTATGCCGTCGACTTTTTTAACCGTTACGGCATCGAACAGCTTATAGGAAGCGGCGTTGCCAAGCTCGGACGCGTGCTTGAAGATGATGAGCTCGCGCACGGCCATTTTGCCGCGGGCGGCGCTGTGGTCGTTTTCAAACATATTGAGAATAGCCTGCCAGAGCATTTGAAGGTCTTCTTCGGAGAAGCCGGTCACGCGGCGGGCGAGGTTGGCGGAAACGAAGCCCTCTGCGCGGTAAAGGCCGTAGGGCACGACGTATTTGCGGCCCATTTCGGTGGTTTTGTTCTGGGCGTCGGATTCGGTGGTGATGGCAGTGCGGGTAATGGTGACCTCCTGCGGCACGATGGGGTCGATGGAGCGGGCAAAGCCGAGCTGCACCGGGCCGCGCACCTGACCGCAGTTTAAAGCGCCCTTTACGAATGTTGTCATGACTGCGCCGAATGTGCGGATGTCGAAAAACTCGCTGCACATGAAGTCACGGAGCTTGAGGTCGATATCCGGGTCATTGCTGCGGAGCTTTGTCACAATCTTTTTGGCGTCCTTGCCTTTTTGAATCTCGGCAAGCTCTTCGCCGATGCCGAGCGCTTCTCCGGCTTCGAGGTCGCTGCGGTTGAGCGGCACCTGATCCTTAATGTAAATGCGCCAGCCGGACGCATCTTCTTTGACGTCCTGCACGTAGTTGCGGATCTTGCGCTTTAAGCACACATCGGTTATGATGCCGTTGCCGGTTTCCGGGTCTACGCGCGGCATGTTGCCGGCATCGGGGTCGCCGTTGGGGTTGCCGTTTTCCACATCGAATAAGATCACGAAATCGTAGCGGTTTTGAATGGGTTCACGCATGATTATGCCTCCTCTTTCTGTTCGGTGGTGTCTGTCTTTTTCTTAAAATATTCCTGACGCTGCTGGTAGTAGCCGAGCTGGAACGCGCCCTGTTCTGCGAGCATAAGCTGTTTTGGGAAGGTTTCGCCGAGCTTGTCCGAAAGTTCGCCGATGGATTTATCCAGTGCAATCCGCTGACCCTCGTTGAGCTTTGCGAGGTGCTTCTGCGCTAAATTGATGAGCGTGGGGAACACAAGGCTCGGCGTAGCGGAAGCGGAGTTGAAAAAACGGTCTTTGATGGTGGTGTTGATGTTGGGATTTGCGGCTTCCTGTGTGCGCTCCAGAACGGCGAACAGGCGGCCGAGATTGTAGGGGATATTGGTGCTTTCTTTGTTTACGGACACGGTCAAAACCTCCTTTGGACAAAGCGGGTCTTCGTTTTTAGAATAATAAGCTTTTATGACGGACGCGCGCGCCCAGGTGACATCGTGCTCGGCGCGGATGCGCTGCACGGTGCCGTTTAGTAAAGTGGCGGGGTAGCGCGTATCGTTTAGAATGGAAGTGAGCAGGTCGCCGGAAAGGCGCGGGAAGGATTTTTGCAGCTCTTCATCGGCTTTTTTCCAGTCTTTGGAAAAGCGGACGGCAGAGCGCGCGAGGGTGTAGGGCCAAAGCGTGTCGAATTTTTCGTAGGCCGGGCGGGTGATTTCCAAACGCTCGTAATGGGCGTTCACGTTTTTGGCGAGCTTTGTGAAGGTATCCTGCCAGAAAAAGCGAACGGAAAGACGCGCGGCGTTCGGCGCGAGCCCCAGAATGTAAAAGTGTGTATCGGGGCTGAGGTGCATGTCCTGTAGGTCGGCTGTTCTGCCGGATACGAGTTTTTGAATTGCGCTTAAAATGTCGTTTTCACTCCAATCGGACTGCTCCTGCGGACCGAAAAGCATAGCTCCCGCAAATGCGGCGATGGCAGGATCGGCATTCTCCACCCAATATACGACGGTGACGTCGCCGATGCGGCGGACATTATCACTGCGCAGCAGGTAGTTTAGCGCCTGCGTGTAGGCGGTCATGGCGTAGGTGCTGACGGGAGCGTTCTCGCCCTGCTCGTGCCCGTAGGAGCAGAAGGCATCGGCGTTGAACGAAACGAGCGATGCGCCGGAGCTTTGTGCGCCGCGCACGCCCTGAATGTTGCCGTGCAGACGCGCGGCGGGGGCGAGCCTGCCGGTGACACTGCACCGGGTGGGCGTGTCGGAATCTGAAGCAGAATCATAGGCCTGCTGCCACGCGGCGGCGATGTCAGAGTCGTTTGCCGCGGGCTTATTGTTATAATAAAAGATCAGATTGCCGCCCTTATAAATTTCCGAAAGATAGGGCTGCAAAGCGGGGGGCTCGACGGCAGAGGGGGAATTCCAGGTATCGAAAAACGCACGGACGGCCGCGGCAGCCTCACCGGGGGTATCCTTCAAAATTTCCAGATGTTTTTCGCGGCTGGCTTCAAAGCAAGCTTTGGTGCGCTCGGGCTTACCCTTGTCGTCCACGCCGAGCAGGTAGGAAGACGTATCACACAGAAAATTTGCCGCAACACCGGAAGAGCGCTTGACCTGTGCGGGCACGGCGAGCTGCTGCGGCAGCATCTTTTTACCGTTTGGAGAGGGCTTTTGGAGGGGAGAAACATCGAAAAGGGAACCGTCCGGGTTTAGGTCCAGACGCCAGCTGACATTGACTTTGCTCCAGCCCGGGCGGTCGATCTCACCGCGGGCAAGGAGCGCTTCGTAATACTGAACTAAGGCTTGCAGGATCATCTGAACACCTCGCAGCCGGCCACCTGAATGACACCGTGCTCCATTTTGGCACGGAAATACAGGGGCGTGATATTTTGTGGGTCGGAATAATCGAAATCGTACAGCATAAAGCCGAGGTCGCGCGTCTCGTCAATCGTCGGGATCGGGCCACCCTCCCACTGCTTGAAGTGTGCGGGAAACTCGCGGCAGCCGAAGTACGGGGTGGAAAAGCACTGGCCTTTTCTCATGCGGCGTGTGACGATGTCCTGAAACTTGCCGGGGTTATCGCCGGGTGCGGCTTTTTCCGGCAGCATCTCGAACTCCGCTTCGATGACATAGTGGACGTTCGTCAGCACCATGGAGGCGCGCTGGACGATTTGTTTCGTCGTGACGAGGTACGGCTCATCTTCCTTGCCCTGCGCGATGCGCATGGCGGTGCTCCCGAGAATTTTGCTTTTTACCTCGTTGCGCCGAATGGTGGTGAACTCGATGGGGTTCAAAACGTAGATGCGGCGGATATGCCAGCGTATTCCGGGGTGATAATACAGACTTTCAACTATACCGCGCGCGGCGGACGGGGTGGGGACATCGTAGCTTACACGCTCGACTTTCATCTCTCCGCGTGTGAATAACGCATACGGGCCCCAGACTTCCAACTGAATCAATAAGATCAACTCCTTTCAAACTTCAACTAAGTTTTATTTGTTAATTTGATTATAATGCGAGGAAAAATAATTGTCAATAGGTTAAGTCGAGTTTTTCTTGCAAATTTTGAAAAGAACCGTATAATAGGAGAGTAAGGTCGGTTCAAACTTGAACTGTGGGTAGAAACAACTACGTTTTATTTGTATAGAGAGGTCGGTAAGGGTTTACCTTACCGGCTTTTCTATTTTATATAAACAGAGCGGTTTCGGTTTGGTCGAGGGTGAGGCCGAGGGCACTGTCGTAGCGGCGGGGATCGGCGAGGACATAGAGCGCGCCGCCGTCGATGCTCTGCACGGCGCCGGCTTCTCGCAGGGCAGCGAGCTGCTGCGGGTAGACGTTCACGCTGTACTGCCCGAGCTTTCTGAACAGGGTGCGGCTGCGTTCACCGCGATACAGCCGCTCAACGAGGGCTTCGCCTTGGTCGATCGGGATATACACGGGTGTGGTGCAGCTTTCAATGACCCGTACCTTTTCCGCAACGGAGGCGAACGGGAGCATCTCGTTTTCGAACGCTAGGAGAATCTTCTCACGGTCGAGATCTTCTTTGCCGTACAAATCGCGATAGAACTCAAAATACGCGCGGATTGCAGCTAACGAAGTGATGTCCTCCATGCGTTTTGAAATGTTCTTCATGGCTGCGGCGGGCTGGCGCATGTAGGGCGGCGGGGTGGTGTTCTGGACGGTGAAGACGGTCACGAGGCTTTCATCTAACGGGCGCTTGCCCTCGCGATTGCAGCGGCCGGCGGCTTGCAGGACGGAATCAAGCCCGGCTTCTTCGCGGTAGACGCGCGGGAAATCCACATCGACACCGGCTTCGATGAGCGAGGTGGAAACGACGCGGCAGGGCAGGCCGATTTTTAGGCGTTCGCGAATTTCCTTAATGCGCGCTTTGCGGTGGGCAGGACACAGGTGCGTGGTGAGACAGTACGCACCGTCTTCCGGCAGCGCCTGATAGATCTTCTGCGCGTCCGCGATGCGGTTGACGATGCAAAGCACCTGCGGCAGCGCGATGAGCTCGGCGGTGAGCGATTCTGTGCTGTCAAATGTGTGCTGCGTGATTTTCGTGCGGCGGAAGGTCTCGAAATTTTCAGGGACATTGGGACAGATCTCTTTGATCGGCAGGTCGATTTTCAAATCGGCAAAAACACCGTCTAACGCGGGCTGCGTGGCGGTGCACAGGACGACAATGACGCCGTACTTTCGGGCAAGCTCGGCAAGCGCCGCCGTGAACGGCTTTAGATACGGCATGGGCAGCGTCTGCACTTCGTCTAAGATGAGCACGCTGTTGGCGAGGTTGTGCAGCTTGCGGCAGCGGGCGGGTTTGCTCGCAAACAGGGACTCAAACAGCTGCACGGTGGTCGTGGCGATGACGGGGGCGTCCCAGTTTTCTGCGGCCAGCATTTTGCGGTACTCTGCGGGGTTCGGGCTTTCGGAAAAGAGATATTCCGCGCTGCTGTGGTGCTCGATGACGTTTTCCGTGCCGAAGATTTTTTCAAACGTATCGGCGTTTTGGTCGATGATGGACGTGTACGGCGCGGCGTAGATGACGCGGCTCATGCAGTTTCGTACGGCAGCGGTCAGCGCAAATGCCATGGCAGCGGTCGTTTTTCCGCCACCCGTCGGCACGGTAAGCGTATAAACACCCGGTGCGGCGGTGCTGCCGGAGGCCTTGCACGCATCCAAAATGGCGCAGCGCTTTCGGTTGAGCTCGGCTTTGGGCGGATACCACGGTGCGATGTACGTTTCCAAGCGGTCGAGCAGCGCAGGGAGCGCATCGTAGTTGCCGCGCGGGGCAAGTGCGCCGTCCATAAAGGTTTCGGTGTCGATGAAATCGGCATCAACAAGGCAAGAAAACAGCATGCGGATATAAAACGAGAGCCGAAACCCGGTGTTGAATTCCCGCATGTTAAAGGGCTTGACCGGCGGCAGAGTGACTTCGGTTTTCCAATCGTCATACGGTTCGAGGTCGCGTTTTAAGCGGCCCGAGAGGGTAGCGTCGTTTTTGGTATCGGCGCGGGAACCGAAATTCGGTATGCCGCCGTGATGGCCTGCGATGGCGAGTGCCAGATACCCGACACCGTGTGCGCAAGCTTCTTTTGCGCCGGCCGTGGAGTGGTCTACGCGCACGCCGCCGTCTAATCGATGCTGAAAGGCATCGCTGTACTTGCCGATGTCGTGCAGTAAACCGAGCAGATAGCCGTCTTCCTCCGCGCCGAATGCGGCGGCAAACTGCTTTGCAAGCTCTGCCGTGCCGGTGAGGTGTTCGTATACGGTTTGCTCGCGGGAATGATCTTCACTTATATGTGCCAGCTTTTTCGCCATAAAATCACCTTTTCGTCTTTGTTAAGACCATCATAGCACGGGAAAAGTACAAAGTAAATATATTTAATTTGAAGAATAGGTAAGGTGAGCGGAAAAGCGACAGGTGGGGGTGGGGGCGTCGAATGCGGCGGTATTCGCTTCATCTAAGAGCTTCATTTACAGCCCGAATTGCGCGCGGACTTTTTGGAGCCTTTCGGCGTTTTGGGGGCTGCTTATTTAAATAAATCAGCATCACTATTTAACTTTAAAAATTCAGTTAACCTATCTTGATTTACATTATACGAAATCATATTACCTTCTTCAAAAATATAAAATGGTCTATTTCCAATAATTTCAAATTTGCCATTCTCATAATAAATAGTATCTTCTTCAGGGAGAGCTATTATTTTTTCCTTTTTTGATAATTCTAGCAGATAGTTTTTATTTAATTTAGTCTTTTCTTCATCTTGATTTGTAAAATGACAAAGAAAAGAAAAATGGCTTACTACATCAAAACCCATTAAATCTTTAAGGTCAACTTCATTTTTGTCTGCATATTTACATGTGTCGATACATTGCCCTAGAATTATAGCACCAGCACTTCCTCCAAAAACAATACCGTTATTTTCAATAAAAATTTTTATTTTTTCAAATGAACCACTATCTTTCAAATCTTTTAGTAATTTAAAAGTATTTCCACCACCAATAAAT